>Ga0209317_1000195_pt1 | contig 83023 bp, 77 predicted proteins | sample RifGroB2_FD_183994 | JGI IMG/M metagenome (GOLD analysis project Ga0209317, IMG submission 183994) | Soil microbial communities from Rifle, Colorado, USA - Groundwater B2 (SPAdes) (version 2) | ecosystem: Environmental > Terrestrial > Soil > Unclassified | place: Rifle, Colorado | collected...
ACGCGCAAAGAAAAAGGACCTAGCCGGGTCTGGCTAAGTCCTTGAATTTCTTGGAGCGGGAAACGGGATTCGAACCCGCGACCTTCAGCTTGGGAAGCTGACACTCTACCACTGAGTTATTCCCGCTCAAATCGAGTGGTCTTTGTACCGCAATTCGCCCCTCACTGTCAATGCTTTTCTTGCCTTACCTCCCCTGCAATGCTGCTGTCAGCGGCAACCGACAGCCTAGTGGACCGTTGCCATCGCCATCTTGGAAAGCATCTTTTCGGCCACTGCAGTACCGGATACCTGGTAGGTCCCGGCGTTGATCTGTGACTTGAGCTCTTCGACCCGACTGACTCTGGGATCCTGCTGCTTCTGCGAGGCGGGAACGACCGGCATGTAGCTGGAGAGTTCCACCTTGACAGCGGCAGTCTGCTGCTTGGCAGCGGCCTCCCCATGTCCATCCGCCGGTTCAGACTTGTCAGTCCGCCCGTTGGCGACATGGGCGATCACCGCATTCTGATTCAGTTCGTCTATTTTCATCTGGTATGCCCCCGATAGTTACTTATAGTATGTGCTTCGGCATTTCAGGAAATAACTTTAGCTTTTTTTCATGCAGACAACTTTTTATGCCAGAATCGGGAGTTGCAGCAGGGAGGGGAAGTCCTCCACAAGGTAATCCGCACTCGCCAATTCGGAATTGTCGCCGTAGCCGTAACTGCAACCGACGGTGACAACTCCCGCCCCTTCTCCCGCCGCCATGTCGTTTATGCTGTCTCCAACCAGGACGCACTCCCTGGTCGCCACCTTGAACTCGCTGAGCAGGGCCAACACCGGCTCCGGCGAAGGTTTCCTGAAGGGAAACGAATCGGCCCCGAATACGGCGGGCAGGTACTGCGCCATGCCTAGATTGCTCAGCACTTCCCGGCACAGGGCCACGTTCTTGTTGGAGAGAACGCAAAGGGGAATCCCCTTGTCTGCCAGCACCTTCAGCGTCTCGGCAACGCCCGGGTAAGGCCGGGTCTTGTCCGCGATGTGCGCCAGGTTGTAGTTGAGAAAGATCTCCAGCCCCTCCTCGACCTGCGCGGGGGTAGCGCTGGGGAGCGCGCGCGCCACCAGCGACCGCGCCCCCTGCCCCACCAGCCTGCGCACCTCCTCCTGGCTGAGCGGGGCGAGCCGGAAGTTCTGCCGCATCTGGTTGGTGGCATCGGTCAGGTCGGGCAGCGAGTCGATCAGCGTGCCGTCCAGGTCGAAAATGAGCAGCTTGATCGCAGACATAATCCTTCTCTCCAGCTATGAAAAAACCGCGGCAGCCGGTTCAACAGTCGGCTACCGCGATTCATTAATGCAAAAAACGAACCTTCCAATGAGGAGTACTCCGCCTCCCCCGTATTATTCCCACTCGATGGTTGCCGGCGGCTTCTGGCTGATGTCGTAAACCACCCGGTTGACCCCCTTCACCTCGTTGATGATGCGCGAGGAAATGCTGCCCAGTAGCTCATACGGGAGCTTTACCCAGTCCGCCGTCATGCCGTCCAGCGAGTTCACCGCGCGAAGCGCCACCGTGTACTCGTAGGTCCTGGCGTCGCCCATGACGCCGACCGTTTTCACCGGCAGAAGTACGGCAAATGACTGCCATATGTCGCGATATAACCCGGCCTTCCTGATCTCTTCGATGACGATGGCGTCCGCCTCGCGCAGGATGTCGAGCTTCTCCGCGCTGAGCTCGCCGATGCAGCGGATGGCGAGGCCGGGTCCCGGGAACGGCTGGCGGTACACCACCTCGTCCGGCATGCCGAGCTCCTTGCCCAGAAGCCGGACCTCGTCCTTGAACAGCTCGCGCACCGGCTCCAAAAGTTTCAGGTTCATCTTCTCTGGGAGACCGCCCACGTTGTGGTGGCTCTTGATGACGGCCGAGGGCCCCTTGGTGGAGACCGATTCGATCACGTCCGGGTACAGGGTCCCCTGCGCCAGGTAGTCGACCTGGCCCAGCTTCTTCGCCTCCTCCTCGAACAGGTAGATGAACTCGTTGCCGATGATCTTGCGCTTTTGCTCCGGATCGGAGACGCCGTCCAGCATGTTCAGGAAGCGGTCGGTCGCCTCGACGTAGTCCAGGTTGATCCTGAAGTGCTTGGTGAAGAGGTTCACCACCTTCTCCGCCTCGCCCTTTCTGAGCAGGCCGTTGTTCACGAAGACGCACTGCAGCTGGTCGCCGATCGCCTTGTGGATCAGCACCGCCACCACGGCGGAATCGACCCCGCCGGAGAGGGCGCAGAGCACCTTGCCGGTCCCGACCTTCTCGCGGATCGAGGCGAGCTCGGTCTCGATGAAGTTGGCCATGGTCCAGGTCGGCCTGGAGCCGCAGATGTTGAAGAGGAAGTTGCCGATCATCTCCTCGCCGCGCGGGGTGTGGACCACCTCCGGGTGGAACTGCACGCCGTAGAACCTGCGCTTGTCGTCCTTCATGGCGGCGATCGGGCAGCCGTCCGTGTGGGCCATCAGCTGGAACCCGGCGGGCATCGCCTCGATCCGGTCGCCGTGGGACATCCAGACCTCGGCGCCGCCGTCGAAGCCTGCGAAGACCTCGCTGGCGCCGTCCAGCGCCAGGGTGGCCCGCCCGAACTCGCGCTTGTCGCAGCGCTCCACGCGGCCGCCCAGCTGCTGGGTCATGAGCTGCATGCCGTAGCAGATCCCCAGGACGGGAATGCCCAGGTCGTAGATGCCCAGATCCGAGTGCGGCGCGTCCTTGTCGTAGACGCTGGAGGGGCCGCCGGAGAGGATGATCCCCTTGGGGGCGAACTCCTTGATCTTCTCGAGCGCCATGTTGTAGGGGTGGATTTCGCTGTAGACGCTCTGCTCCCGGACCCTTCTGGCGATCAGCTGGGTCACCTGGGAACCGAAGTCAAGGATCAGCACCTTCTCGGAGTGTATATCGATGGTCATGAATGTTTTATCCTCGCAGTTAAAGTTTGGCGGCTACTTCTCGACGCGGTAGTTGGGCGCCTCTTTGGTGATCATGACGTCGTGGACGTGGGACTCCTTGAGCCCTGCGCCGGTGATCCTCACGAAACGGCCGTTTTGCTGCAGGTCGACGATGGTGCGGCTGCCGGTGTACCCCATGCCGGCGCGCAGGCCGCCCATGAGCTGATGCACGTTGCCGGAGAGCGGTCCGCGCAGCGGCACCATCCCCTCGATCCCCTCGGGCACCAGCTTGATGTCGCTGTCCACATCGCTTTGGAAGTAGCGGTCCTTGCTCCCTTCCTTCATGGCGCCGATGGAGCCCATGCCGCGGTACCCCTTGTAGGCGCGACCCTGGTACAGGATGGTGTCGCCGGGGGACTCCTCGGTCCCGGCGAACAGGGAGCCGATCATGATCACGTCGGCGCCGGCCGCGACGGCCTTGGTCAGGTCGCCGGAGTACTTGATGCCGCCGTCCGCGATGAGCGGGATGCCGTGGCGCTTGGCAATCCTGGAGCACTCGGCGATGGCGGTGATCTGCGGCACCCCGATCCCTGCGACGACGCGGGTGGTGCAGATGGAACCGGGCCCGATGCCCACCTTGATGGCGTCGACCCCGGCGGCGATGAGCGCCTCGGCGGCGTCCGCGGTGGCGATGTTGCCGGCCACGAGCTCCAGGGTCGGGAAGGTCGACTTGATGCGGGCGATCGCCTCCAGCACCCCCTGGGAATGGCCGTGCGCCGTGTCGATGACCACCACGTCCACGCCCGCCTTCATGAGCGCGTCGATGCGCGCGTCCACGTCCGGCGTGGGGCCGACCGCCGCGCCGACCCTCAGGCGCCCGAGGGAGTCCTTGCAGGCGTTGGGGTACTTCTTGATCTTCTCGATATCCTTGATGGTGATCAGCCCCTTCAGGTTCTTGTCGTCGTCGACGACCAGGAGCTTCTCGACCCGGGTGTGTTTCAGGTGTTCCTTCGCCTGCTCCAACGTGGTCCCGACCGGCACCGTCACCAGGTTCCTCTTGGTCATGCGGTCCGAGATCAAAAGGTCCAGGTTGGTCTCGAAGCGCAGGTCCCGGTTGGTCAGGATGCCGACCAGCTTGCCGTTGGCCTTGGTGATCGGCACGCCGGAAATCCGGTATTTCGCCATCATCTCGAGCGCCTCCCTGATGCGCTGGTTCGGGCGCATGGTGATCGGATCGACGATCATCCCGGACTCGCTCTTCTTTACCTTGTCAACCTCCATAGCCTGCTCGGCAATGGTGAAGTTCTTATGAATGAATCCGAGTCCCCCTTCACGCGCCATGCAGATAGCCGCCCTCGCCTCGGTAACGGTGTCCATGGCCGCACTTACCAGCGGTATGTTCAGTTGGACGTTGTTGGTGAGCCTTGTCGAGAGATCGGTATCGCGGGGGAGGATGAGTGAGTGGGCAGGGAGAAGCAGGACATCGTCAAATGTAAGACCTTCGGGGAGGCTGCTTTCTAGCATGAGGGAGACTCCTTTTGTTGTTGCGGCGCGGGATATTAACCGAAAAATTTATTACAGGGCGCCTCCCAAGTCAACATAAAATAGGCTAATGCGGTCCCACCCCGCTACGCCGGGATGAAGGCGTCCTTGTCGGTGATGCGGGCCAGTGTGGCGACGATCAGCTCGACGGCGGCGTCGAGATCGGAGAGCGACAGGGTCTCCACCGGGGTGTGCATGTAGCGCAGCGGCAGCTTCACCAGCGCGGTGGCCACGCCGCCGCGGGAGATCTGCATGACGTTGGCGTCGGTCCCGGTCGCCCTGGCGATCCCGGTGTACTGCACGGGGATCTCCTCCTGGGTGGCGGTCAGGGAGAGCAGGTCGAAGAGTACCGGGTTGATGTTGGCGCCGCGTGGCAGAATGGGGCCCTTGCCGAGCCCTACCTCGCCGTTGTGCTTCTTGTCCACGTCGGGCTGGTCCGTGGCGAAATCGACCTCCACGCAGATGCCGACGTCGGGGTTCACCGAGTAGCTGCTGGTGGTGCCGCCGCGCAACCCCACCTCCTCCTGCACCGAGGAGACGCCGTACAGGTCGATGGGGAGCGGGGACGGCAGCGCGGCGACGCGGCGCAGCACCTCGGCCACCACGAAGCTTCCCGCCTTGTCGTCCAGGCCCCGCGAGGTGACGCGGTCCCCGGCGAGCCGCTCCAGGGAAACGGCGAAGGTGATCGGGTCGCCCACCCTGACCATCTCCTGAGCATGCTTCTTGTCCAGCGCGCCGATGTCGATGTACTGGGCCTCGAGCTTGATGACCGTGTCGCGCTCCTTGGGCTCGATCAGGTGGATCGGCCTCTTTCCTATCACGCCGTTTAGCGCCCCTTTGGCCGTGTGGACGTGCACCCGCATCCCCGGGGTGATGTGGGGATCCACCCCGCCGATGGCGGAAAAGTAGATGAACCCGTTGTCATCGATGTAGCGCACCTGGAGGCCGATCTCGTCCGAATGCCCGACCAGCATCACCTTGGGCCGGTTCTGCCCGGCCCCCTGGATAAAGCCGAACACGTTGCCCATGACGTCCGTCGCCACGGTGGAGAACGGCTCGATATATGAGCGGAATATCCGCTGGGCCGGCTGCTCGTACCCCGAGGGGCTGGGCGCCGCCACTAACTGCTGCAGGAATTCAAAAGATGCTTCACGCATGTGTGTACCCCCAGATTAAAGAATAGGATGGAGATTCCCACCTCTCACCCTACCCTTAATATTGCATATTTTCAATGATTACAGCGCCCTGCCTGACCTGAATCTCCAACTGGCCGGTGAGGCCGCCCGTCATCCGACTTTCAACCCGCACGGTGACAACCATGCCGCGGCTCGATCCTGATCAAAAACCTCCCCTCTCACATGGGGTATTTTCCCATCGAGGAGGGGTCGAGTTGATCGAGGAAGTCGACGAACCTGCGGGCGTTGTTCTCCCGGGCGAACCCCTCCTCGTTCATGTCCAGGGTCGATACCTGCGTCAGGAGCTCGCTGTTCACCAGCACCGGCAGGCGGTACTTCAGGGAGAGCAGCATCGCCTCGCCGACATGCAGCTCCAGCCTGATCTCCTCACCGTCTGCCGAGGCAAGACGGACCGAGGAGGTGAACACGCCGTCCTTAAGGCTCTCGATGACGATGCTGGAAACGCTCATCCCCATCTTCTCGACCAGGGCCGTGAAGACGTCCTTGCGGCCGTTTCTGATCGACATCTCCCGCCCGACGTATTCCGCCGCGAAGGAGACCGATTCCGACGCGCTGATCCAGACCGGCACCGTGTGTTTTTCCCCGTCATCCTTCAGAATGATCACCGGCATCTGCGCAATGGCGTCCAGCGCGAAGCCGTGCACCTTCATCTCTAGATACATGCTAAACCGTCCCTCCACATTTCAGTCATGCAGCATCTCCCCCCGAAGGATGGTCTGCAGCCCCTCGACGATCCTCACCTGAAGCACCCGCCCGGCAAGCGCTGCATCGCCGTCGATGATGATGCCCCTGTTGCCGCCGGTCCTGCCGAACAGCGAATCGCCGGAGGTGCTCAGCCCTTCCACCAGCACCTGCTGCACGCCCCCCACAAAGCTCTCGTTTCGCGCCAGCGTCGTCTTTTTCTGGGCCGCCTGCAGCCGCTCCAGGCGCCCCTGCTTCTCGGCATGCGGGGTGTCGTCGGGATAGTCACAAGCCTTGGTGCCGGGACGCGCCGAGTAGATGAAGGAGAAGAGGTCCGCGTAACCCACCTCCTCCATCAGGGCGAGGGTCTCCTGGAAGGCGGCCTCGTCCTCGCCGGGGAAGCCGACGATCATGTCGCCGGTGAACTGTATCGCGGGGCAGGCGGCCTTGAGCGCCGCCACCTTGGCGAGATATTCGGCGCGGGTATAGCCGCGGTTCATCCTCTTGAGCACCGCGTCGCTCCCCGACTGGGCGGGCAGGTGGATGTGCGGGGCGAGCTTCGGTATCTGCGCGAAACAGTCGATGAGCCGCTGCGACATGTCCTTGGGATGGGAGGTGGTGAAGCGCAGCCGCTCGATGCCGTCCACCTTGGCCACCAGCCGGAGCAGTTCGGGGAAGTCCGGCTCGTCGGGATTGCTGGAACTGTAGGAATTCACGTTCTGCCCCAGGAGGGTCACCTCGGTGACGCCTGCAGCCGCAAGGGCCGCGACCTCCTCGACCACCTTGGCGGCGCTCCTGCTGATCTCCCGGCCGCGCACGTGCGGCACGATGCAGTAGGCGCAGAAGTTGTCGCACCCCTGCATGACGGTGACGAACCTGGTCACCCCCCCCTCGGCCTCGGAAACGGGGAACAGGTCGAACCGCTTCTCGTCGTCCAGAAAGCCGGTCTCGATGCTGCGCCTGCCGCTTTCCGCGCCGTTCACCATCTCCTGGAGCAGATGGAGGTTATGGGTCCCGAACACCAGGTTCACGAAGGGGGCCTTTTTCATGAGCCTTTCTCCCTCCTGCTGGGCCACGCAGCCGCCGACACCGATGATCAGGCCGGGTTTTCCCGCCTTCATCGCCTTGAACTTGCCCAGGTGGCCGTAGACCTTCTGCTCCGCCTTCGCCCTGATGCTGCAGGTGTTCAAAAGGACCAGGTCCGCATGGGCGGGATCCGTGGTCCGGGCGTAGCCGATCCCCTTCATGAGGGTCACTATCTTCTCTGAATCGCTCACGTTCATCTGGCAACCGAAGGTTTCCAGATAGAGCTTCTTTGCTTGTTTCACGTCGTTTCCCTGGTAGCTAAATAGAGAGATATTACGCAACTTGGCCGTTCCACGTCAATATCTATTACTGCCGCCATGCAATACGCCCGCCTGCCCCCCCGGAGGAGGGACCGACATATACACCACACGGCCCCCTATATATGAAAATATATATTGACTGATGCGTTGATCGGGGCTATAAAGGTTAGGTGATGCTATCCTCTCAAAATAGCGCAGCAAATCCGGCGCAGGCCGCCACGGCACGCCGGAATCCCCTGCTTCACGTCCCCCCAGACGTTCAGATAGCGGCACGCATGCCTCACCCGCTCTTCAACACATTGAACAAGCTTCCCCCCCGAACCTTAATCCGTGAAATGACCCGGTCGGCTCCGCCATCTGCCGACATGGGATGCCCGTAAAACATACAAACATCTGAATATATGACAATAGGTCTAGGTGGCTCGATTATTGCTCGACGTCAGGAGTAATGGCAACAGTGGCAGTATCGAAGCTCGCCAGCAGTCTGTTCGGTACGCAGTCGGAGTTCGTTCAACGCAAGCAGCAGAACAAAAAGGAGAAGGCATGAAAGAGAATGTGAGGAAGCTTTTGTCGGGCGCGCTGCTTTTCGCGCTAGCTGCACCTGCCGCCGCCCAGGCGGACGAACAGGCCCTGCAGAAAAAGGTCGATGAACTGACCCGCAAGGTGGAGAAGCTCGAGGACAAGACGCTCAGCAAGTGGTTGACCATCGGCGGCGACTACCGTTTCAGGCTCGATTCGCTCAGAGGCGAAACGAAGGGCTACACGGACGCCTTCGGGTCGCTCACCGACGCGCAGAACGACCTGCAGGGCACGGTTTTTTCCGGCGGCTCGGTAGCCGGCCGGCCGCTGTCCCAGCTGATGCCCCTGGTGCAAACCATGCAGCGCACCACTTCCTACGGCGCGGCAAAGGCGATGGTAACGGGGCTGATGAGCCCGCTCCCCCCGGGCACCCCGGCCGATGTCGTCTTGATGCAGCAGATGGCAGGCCTCCTCCTGACCCCGCCGACTGCCGGCGTACCGGGGTCGGGGTATGCAAGGCAGATTCCCTCCTACAAACCGAAGAACGAAACGCTCTACACGAACCGCCTCGGCCTCGACCTGCACGCCAAGGCGACCAAGGACGTGACGGTCAACATGCGACTGCTGGCCTACAAGACCTTCGGCTCCTCCAACGATGAGGCGGTCACCAACGGCGGCGCCACACCGTATTTTGCCGATCGCGTCGGCGTCTTCGACGGCACGCTGGGCCACGTGCCTTCCAGCAGCCTGCTCGCCGTGGACCGGGCCTTTGCGACCTGGGCCAACATCGCGGACCAGCCGGTCTGGTTCTCGGTCGGCCGTCGCCCCTCCACCAACGGCGCGCCCAGCAACCTCCGCATGAACAACGAGCGCCCCGGCAACGGCGGCACCCCCGCGCTTCTGGTCGACTACGCCTTCGACGGCATGACCCTCGGCTGGGCCCCCGACATCGAGGCGCTCCCCGGCGCCTACGCCAAGGTCTGCTACGGTCGCGGTTTCGAAAGCGGCTTTGACAGCCCGAGCAACAGCCTGAGGGACACCGACATGGTGGGCGTCGCCATCATACCTGTGGACACCGATCCCCTGCGCGTCTGGCTGCAGTGGAACCGCGGGCTCAACATCTTCGATTCCGCCGTCATGGACGACACCGCCTTCGGCAACACGAAGGTATCCGTCAATCTGGGCGACATCGACTGGTACGGCGCAGGCGCCATGAGTACCCTGAAGAACATCGGCCCCGGCAAACTGAACTTTTTCGGCGATGCGGGGCTGAGCGTGACCCATCCCAACCAGAACGTTTCCGGCAACGCCGGCTTCCAGGGCCTTCTGACCGGCGCGTTCTTCAACCCGGAGGCCCCGAAGGACAAGACCGGCTGGGGTGCCTACCTGGGCGCCCGCTACGACTACGAGCCGTCCAGGACCAAGGTCGGCCTGGAATACAACCACGGCTCCAAGAACTGGATGCCCTTCGACCCTGCGTCTGACGACATGTGGACCGCCAAACTCGGGACCCGCGGCGACGTCTACGAGGCGTACCTGATCCAGGAACTGAACCTGAAGCCGATCTCTTCCCACCTCTCCAAGGCGTTCTTCCGGGTAGGCTATCAGTACTACAACTTCGAATACACCGGGAGCAACAACTGGGTAGGCGCACCGGTGAAGATCTCCAGCATCCAGCAAAGCGACATGATGCTGCTCACCCCGCTGAAAAAGGCGCAGGACATCTACGCGACTTTCGAGGTGAAATTCTAGCATGACCGGGGTCCTGCCCCGCTGGCAGGACAACGCTTCGTTGTACAAGAGAAAAAGGGGTGGTAACCTTGCGTTGCCACCCCACCAAAAAAGGAGAACGAGATGAGAAAAACAGTTTCTATGATGTTGCTGGTAGCCATCGCGGCAATGGGTATCTTGAGCTTCGGCACGCCGGCGCAAGCCGAAGAAATCAAGTTCGTCGGTGTGATCACCAAGATCGAGATCGCCGGCAAGGACGCAACCACGGCAACGGCAACGCTCAAGGACAACAAGACCGAGGCGCCCATCGTCATCACGGTGAACGACGACCTCACGCTGGACAAGTTCAAGGACCACAGGATCGTCGAAGGCGATGAGATCCGCTGCAAGTACGAGGTGATCGACGGCAAAAACGTCTCCAAGTTATTCAGGAAAACGGCCGGCTGCTAGATCGGACCGAACATGACCTGCCTCCATCTCACGCTGTAGTTTGTAAAAATTACAGCGTTTCTTTGGGGCATATACATCCAACTATATAGATATATATGGCCGAAGCGCTGTCAGCAGGTCGCACGGCACATGCACGGCGACCGGGCGGACACCGGCCTTTGACTCTGAGCGACACATCATAAAAGAGGGGTACTAGATGAAGAAGATAAGCATGGCAGTGGTCCTGGTTTGCACCGCACTGGCGGCGACCGCGGCGACCGCGGCGACCGCGGCGACGGCAGCGACGGCAAAGGAGCATCCGGGGAAGGAATCGATCCAGAGCAGCGGCTACAAGGGGCCGGAGACCTGCGAGGAGTGCCACCCCGGGACGGCCAAGGGATTTCTGGACACGGTGCACTGGAAGCACGCCTCGAAGGTGACCAACGTCGAGGGTCTCGATCCGAAAAAAGAGTACGGCATGAAAAACCGTATTTACGTCATGTGCAACGGTAACGACATCGTGAACAACCTGAAGGAGATTCCCAAGAGCCCGGAAACCGGCAAGACGAAATTTTCCGGCTGCAACACCTGCCACCCGGGCAACCACCTGAGCGACGTCGGCAGCACCGGTCCCGAAGCGGAAAAGGCGATCGACTGCCTTGTCTGCCACTCGACCGATTACGACTTCAGGCAGAGAAAGGCGTTCAAGGATGACCAGGGACGGGTCGTCATGGGGCAGGACCGCAGCACGAAGGCCGCGCTGGCCATCGGCAAACCGACCGTGAAGAACTGCATGGTCTGTCATGAGGCGGCCGGCGGCGGCGTCGTCATCAAGCGAGGCTTCTCCTTCACCAAGGAGACCGACGTGCATGCTGCAAAAGGGATGGTCTGCGTCGACTGCCACAAGGCAAAGAATCACAAGATCCCGACCGGGCTCGATCCGAACAACTGGGCCAACGACGGCACGCTCCTTTCCTGCGCGGACACCTCGTGCCACGGTTCCAAGCCGCATAAGGACGCGGACCTGAACCGGCACACGGCGAAGGTCGCCTGCCAGACCTGCCACATCCCGCGTACCGGCGGCGCTTTCGCCAAGGACTTCACCGTCTGGGCGCAGAGTCCCGACAAGTTCTACGAGCCGACCACGCTGAAGAAAGAGGCGAACGAGACCACCCCCGTGTACGCCTGGTACAACGGGACGGTAAGGAACACACCGCACTTCATCGGCCCCAAGGGGAGCAAGAAGGACGGCAAGAGCAGGATCACCCCGTTCAAGATCTTCCAGGGCAAGGCCTTCTACGAGAAGAAGAGCGGAGCGCTGCTCTCCATGGACTTCGCTCCTCCCATGGCGACCGGCAACACCCGCGCCGGCGTGGAATCGGCGGCCAGGACGCTCGGCATGAAGGATCCCGCCGCCGTCGCCAAGAACGCCGTTACCGGTTGGCAGACCATCTACTTCGGCAGCAACCACCTGGTGACCAAGACGAAGTCCCTGAACTGCGCCAACTGCCACGCTCCCAACGGCGTCCTCAATTTCAAGGAACTGGGCTACACGGAAAAGGAGATCCTGAAGCTGACCAGCCCGGAAGTGTACATGAAGCAACTTGCCGAGAAGCAGAAGGAAGAATGGTAGGTAACTGGCAGTAACCGGATAACTTGAGAGGGGATGTACCGGCACAAGGGAATTGGGCTCACCCCCCAGCCCGATCCCGCCGGCACATCCCCTTTTTTGATGGACACGCCGAAGAACCGAATGTTACCTTGCCATACTGCACAGTCTTTGGTATAACGCTGATGCTTACCAAGTTCTAATCTGCCAGAAGGAGTCACCATGTTCGGTTTTGGCGTACCGGAAGTCGTCGTGATACTCGTCATACTGCTCGTCGTCTTCGGACCGGGCAAGCTCCCGCAGCTCGGCGCCTCGCTGGGCGAGACCATAAGGAGTTTCCGCAAGGGGGTGCAGGACGAGCCGCGCGTCATCAACCCGAAAGACGAGGAAAAGCCGCAGCAGTAACGGTCTCCGGCAGTATCCGCAACAATCTCAAGAAATAGCTGGCAAAGCGGTGTGAGGAGTGGTATGGTTCCAAGTTCGAAAAGGGACCTGCCTCTTTTTCTCCAGAGGCATGTATTTCCGCTTGACAGCCAACCGTCGGCGGTGGTATAAATTTTACTTTCGAAAACACTCAAAGGCTCTATTTAAAATAATCGGAGGTGCAGTTTGGCAAATCATAAATCGGCATTAAAAAGGATCAAGCAGACGGAGAAGAGAACGGACCGCAACAAGCACGTCCGCTCCACACTGCGTACCTTCATAAAGCGCGTTCGCGAAGCTGTGGCAACCAAAGACCAGGAGGCTGCAAAGACAGCTCTGGCCCTTGCTATCCCGGTCATCGACGGCGCAGCAACCAAAGGTATCATTCACTCATCCAACGCTTCCAGGAACGTTTCCCGTCTTACCAAGCTGGTCAACACCCTGGCTCAGTAATAGCGGAAAGTTCAGACAGTAAGCGAAAAGGGAATCCTGACAAGGGATTCCCTTTTTGCGTTTGACCGGCCTATCCCCATCCCGTCCCGTCATGCTACCCTTTGCACGCATCCATCACGAAGCGCTCGAAGAGCGCGTCGGCCCTGCCCCCCGACTTGAACGCCAGGTCGAGTTCCAGCATCCGCTCGAATACCAGTTGCAGCTCGCTCGCCTTGTAGTTGCGCGCCTGATCGGTCACCTTCTTCAGGAAGTAGGGGTTTATCCCGGCGGCCTTCGCCAGATCCCCCGAGGGGAGCTTGCGGTCCAACAGTGCCCGCACCTGCCAGAGCTGCCGGTAATGGCGCGCCACGGCGCCCAGAACGCGCAGCGGCGCCTCGCCGTCCTGCAAAAGGGCGGTAAGCATCCTGAGCGCCTTGCCGAGGTTCTTGTCGCCCAGGGCGTCGGTGAACTCGAAGACGTTCTCCACCTTGGTGTCGGAGACGATCGCCTTCACCTCTGCCACGCCTATCACTTCCTGCTTGCCGCAGTAGACGCAGAGCTTCTCGATCTGGGAAACCAGTTCCTGGAGGTTGTTGCCGACCAGGTAGGCGAGGAGCTCGGCTGCGGCGGCGTCGATCTTTTTGCCGGCGGCGCGCACCTCGTCCCGCACGTACGGGCCGAGCTGGTTCTCGTAGGGGCGCTTGAACTCGACAAGCTCGCCGCGCTTTTTGAACTCCGCGAAGAACTTCTTGCGGCCGTCGATCTTTTCGGCCTGCAGTATCAGGCAGGTGGAGGGGGACGGGTCCTGCAGATAGGAAAAAAGTGTCTCCATGGCGCCGGCCGGCAGCTCGCCCCCCTTTTTCACCAGCACGACCCTGCGGTCCGCGAACATGGGGAGCGTCTGGGCCGCGCCGAACACCTCTTCCCCCTTGCACTCGTTGCCATAGAAGACGTCCAGGTTGAAGTCGCGGAAACCCGGGTCGACGGCCCGCTCCAGAAGCTTCTTCACCGCGCGCTCCACGAGATAAGGCTCGTCGCCGTATAAAAGGTAGAGCGGCGCCAGCTCCCCTTTTTCCACCGCCCTGTTGAACTCTTCCGGTTTCATGCCGTTTCCTCTTGCGATTTCATACTATGACGGCGCAGCTGACTCTGCCTGTTATGCTTCCCTGGAATAGAGAACCACGCCCACTCGGTCAATATGCTCGATTAGCCGTGGCTCGGTGATGGCCTCATAGTGAATCACATCAAAAAAATAGGGAAGCGGTTTCTCTTCATTCAAGAGGTCCGCAAGTCTCACGGCGGTGTCGTAGGTGACCGACGCTCCCTTTATCGCCAAGTCGACATCCGAACCGGTTTTATGATTGCCTTTTGCCCTGGAGCCGAACAGCACCAGTTGGGAAATTTCCGGAAAGGCTCTGACCGCCTCAAGGATATGCAGCATGTCTCTGTCGAGCAGACCGTAGGGCATGGCTCAGCCGTCCATTTTGGCGCTGAAACAGCGATGCAATTGCTGCAATAGGGGGAAATACTTCATGCGTATCTTCTGTTCGACATCAATGGCAGTTTCCTCGTTGTAAGTATGGGTGGTGAGGTTCCTGTCATCCAATGCGTCAATCCAATCGTGCCCTGCGCCGATCAAGTTGGCTTCGAATGCCTGCTTGATTGCGTCTCTGGGGCTCTTTACGGTGAACCCTTCGGCCTCTTCATAATCTTTCAGAAGCTTCCAGCCGAGCTCGAATGCCATTTCAAAAAATTGGATCAATCCCGCGCGTTCCAGTATCGAGGGTTTCCCGACCCCGACGGCGTCCTGCAGCAGCAAATAGGCTTTCTCGAACTGGGCGAACCTCTGTCGCCAACGGATGTCCTGATCGCTCATGGCCTGCTCCTCTCTGAAAAAAACCGCCCGCCAGCCGAAGCTGAAACGGGCGGCGTCAAGGCTTCGGGGTGGTCGACATGCTACCTCAAAACCGCTCCCCGATCTTCTGCCAGATCCGCTCGGACAGCCTGCGGCTCACCTTGGCGATGGCCGCCTCCTCCGCGTTTTGCTGCAGCGGGATGTTGTCGTTAACCGGATAGGACTGCTCCTCACTCAAGTCAGCCTTCCAGAGCACTTTCAGCGTCTGCCGTTGCCGCAGGATCGCCTGCACGGCGATCACGGCCTTGTACTCCTTGATGGTGTCGAGCGCCGTGTAGGAGATCGCCAGGTTCTGATAGGAGAGGACGGTGCCGGTCAGTTCCAGCTGGGCCTGGTCGCCGGGGAGCACCCTGCCGCCGCTGCGCAGGGCGAACTCGTCGACCAGGTCCCGGGCCAGCCTTCCTTCCAGGCCGGGGCGGTAGCTCTTGTTGGCAAAGAGCGTGACGTTCACGCCGTTTGCCTCGGCAAGAGGTCCCCGCAGGGTGACCGGACGGTAACCGCATCCGCCCAGCACCATCAGCGCGAGCAGGACGGCGAGGACGAGCTTGAGCGGCGGGGCCGCTTTTATCACGTTATCGCGACTCACCCGCTACCCGACCACGATGTTCACCAGCTTGCCGGGAACATAGACCACCTTCTTGACGCTCTTCCCCTCCAGAAACGGCTGGACCTTGTCGTCGGCCAGCGCCGCGCTCTTCACGGCCTCTTCCCGGACGTCCGGCGCCACCATGAGCTTGCTTCTCAGTTTCCCGTTCACTTGGATCACCACGGTCAGTTCCTCGTCGACCGTCGCGTCGGCGTCGTAACCGGGCCACCCCGACTTTTCCAGACCACCCGTGTGTCCCAGCTCGGACCAGAGTTCTTCGGCGAAGTGCGGCACGAACGGGGCCAAAAGCCGCACCACCGACTCGACCGCCTCGCGCACCACGGCGACGTTTTCCGGCGCCCCCTTCTGGTTGAAGGCCTGGATGGCGTTGACCAGCTCCATGACGGCGGCGATGGCCGTGTTGAAATGGAAGCGGTCCTCGATGTCCTCGGTCACCTTCCTGATGGTCTTGTGCACGGCACGGCGCAGGGTCTTGGCTTCGGCGCCGAGCTTTTCCGGGTCCGGCGCGCCGGCCCCCTTGATGGCGGGGAGCACCTCGAAGACGAGCCGCCAGACGCGGTTCAGGAAGCGGTAGCTCCCGTCGACCCCCTGGTCGCTCCAGTCCAGATCCTTCTCGGGGGGGGCCGCGAAGAGCGAGAAGAGCCGCGCCGTGTCGGCGCCGTAGCGCTCGATGAGGGCGTTGGGATCGACCACGTTACCCTTGGACTTGCTCATCTTGGCGCCGTCCTTGATCACCATCCCCTGGGTCAGGAGGTTGGAGAACGGCTCGTCCACGTTGCAGTAGCCGAGGTCGCGCAGCACCTTGGTGAAGAAGCGCGCGTAGAGCAGGTGCAAGACGGCGTGCTCGATGCCGCCGATGTACTGGTCCACCGGCATCCAGGCCTCGACCTTGTCGCGGTCCAGGGGGCCGGCGGCGAATTTCGGCGAGCAGTAGCGCAGGAAGTACCAGGAGGACTGCACGAAGGTGTCCATGGTGTCCGTCTCGCGCCTGGCGGCCTCGCCGCACTGCGGGCAGCTGCAGTTCACGAAGCCGTCCACCCGCGCCAGGGGGTTGCCCCCCTCGCCGGTGAAGGCCGCGTCCATCGGGAGCACCACCGGGAGCTCTTCCAAAGGCACGGCGACCACGCCGCACAGGTCGCAGTTGATCACGGGGATCGGGTTGCCCCAGTAGCGCTGGCGCGAGATGCCCCAGTCGCGCAGGCGGAAGTTGACCGTCTTGCGGCCGATCCCTTCCTTCTCCAGGAAGTCGGCGATCGTCTCCTTGGCCTGGCTGTTGGAGATGCCGTCGAAGCGGCCGGAGTGCACCATGACCCCCTCGCCGGTGAACGCCTCGCTCATGGTGGCCGGATCGAGCTGCTCCCCTTCCGGGTTGATCACCACCTGCATCGGGAGGTCGTACTTGCGGGCGAACTCGAAGTCGCGGCTGTCGTGGGTCGGCACGGCCATGACGGCGCCGGTGCCGTATTCCATCAGCACGAAGTTGGCGAGGTAGATCGGCATCTTGGCGTTGGTCACCGGGTTCACGCAAAACGCACCGGTGAAGACCCCTTCCTTCTCCAGGTCATCGGCGCCGCGCTTGATCCGGTCGGTCTTCTTCACCTTGTCGATGAACGCCTCGACCAGGGGGCGCTGCGCATCCGTGGCGAGTTCCAGCGCCAGCGGGTGCTCGGCGGCAAGCGACATGAAGGTGGCGCCGAACAGGGTGTCCTGCCTGGTGGTGAACACCTTGATCTTGGAGAGCCCCCCCTCGATCGGGAACTCGATCTCGCAGCCGACGCTGCGCCCGATCCAGTTCCTCTGCATGGTGAGGACCCGCTCCGGCCAGCCGGTGAGCTTGTAGGTGTCGTCCAGCAGCTCCTGGGCGTACTGGGTGATCCTGAAGGACCACTGCTCCAGTTCCTTCTGCGCCACCGGGCTGTCGCAGCGCCAGCAGCAGCCGTCCTCCACCTGCTCGTTGGCGAGCACCGTCTCGCACTTGGGGCACCAGTTGACGGCGGAGACCTTCTTGTAGGCGAGCCCTTTGCGGTACATCTCCAGGAAGATCCTCTGCTCCCACTTGTAGTAGTCGACGTCGCAGGTGGCGAGCTCCCGCTCCCAGTCGTAGGAGAGCCCGAGCGTTTTCAGCTGGCCGCGCATGTAGTCGATGTTCTCGTAGGTCCACTTGGCGGGGTGGCTCTTGTGCTGGATAGCCGCGTTCTCCGCCGGCATGCCGAAAGCGTCCCAGCCCATCGGGTGCAGCACGTTGTACCCCTGCATCCTCTTGAAGCGGGCGATCACGTCGCCGATCGAGTAGTTCCTGACGTGCCCCATGTGGATGCGGCCCGACGGATAGGGGAACATCTCCAGCAGGTAGTACTTCTTCCTGCCGGCATCCTCGACCGCCTTGAAGCTCTTGTGCTGTGCCCAGAAACCCTGCCACTTATCCTCAACACCCTTGGGGTTGTATCTCTCTTCCATTGAAACTGCCTCCAAAGCACTTCCATGCGTGATGCCGAAATGCGTAAATATTTGATGTTCAACTCTGGCGATGGGGACCGTTCGCCCGCGGCTCCACCCCCTGCCCCCTTTCAGCAGAAGGGAGGTTTGCGCGCCGAAGGGCGCAAAAGCAGCCCCGTCCCGGCCCCGACCCTCCCCCCGCAGGAGGGAGTTTTTTCAAAAGGGGGGGGGCAAGGCCGCCAGGGCCTACGGACAAGCGCGGCTCCTAGGCGATCTTCAGCAGGCTTTTCGCCACTTCCAGGATCTTGGTGGGCTGGATCGGCTTGGTGATGTAGTCGTTGGCCCCCAGGGCCAGGGCACGCTCCCGGTCCTCCTGCGCCCCTTCGGTGGTGATGACTACGATCGGGATGGTCTTGTAATTGTTGTCGTTTCTTACCAGGCTCACCAGCTTCAGGCCGTCCATGATCGGCATGTTTATGTCGGTCAGGATCAGGTCGAAACGCTCGGTGGAGAGCTTTTTCAGCCCGTCGACACCGTCGTTCGCCTCTACGATCCTTACTCCCCTGATACGTTTCAGGGCAAAGGCGATGAGCTGCCTCATCGTCGGTGAATCCTCGACTATCAAAACATTGTATTCTGACATCTAGCTGTATCCCCCCATGGCATAGCTGCTTATTTAGTCAAGAGATCGATAAATCCCTGAATTGTCGAGAGCTTGCGCTCCGAGTCGCTGTACAGCCTGGAACTGAAGATGGCTGTGGCCGCGTGCCCGGCCAGGAGCGTGAATAGCTCGTAGTCCACGGGGGCGAATTCCTTCTTCTGCATCAGGAGCTTGTAGATGGCGAGCACGCCGATCACGTGATCCTTGATCTTGAGCGGTATGCAGACCATCGGGTGCGAGAAGTCGCGCGTGTAACCTTCCACGTCGGCGACGAAGTAGCTCTCGCCCGAACCGGCCACCTGACCGATCACCCCTTTGCCCAGCCGGACATGCGGGATCTCGTCGCGCTCCACCCCTTCGGTTGCGACCGCCTGGAGATCGTCGCTCTTCTCGTCCAGAAGCAGGATGGCGAACTCCTCGGCGCCGATCAGGTTGATGATGATCTCCGTGATGATCTGGAGCACCTCCCTGAAGTCGAGGGTGGAATGGAGCTGGTAGCTCGCGATGTAGAGGTTGGCGAGGTTGTTGTTCTCGTCCTCGATCTCCAGGTAGCGCGCAGCGAAGTCCTGGTTCTCGTCCTCCACCTGCCTGATCCTGTTCAGGATCTCCTGCTTCTCCCGCTCCAGCTCGGCGATGCGCTCGGCGAGCTTCTTCACCTCCAGCGCCGGCGCCGGCACCTCGCCCCCCGGTTGCTGGCTCTTCTCCAGCTCCAGCACCCGGTACCTGAGCCGCTCGTTCTCCCTCAGGAGATCCTGGGTGAACTCGGCCCCCTTCTTGAAAACCTGCAGGAACTCCTCACCCCTGTTGTGAACCGTCCGCTCGTCGTCCTTTTGCATGCACACCCCGGTTTTCCTGTAAGATCAACCAAATCTCGGCAGCAGTCCGCTGCGATACACGATCTCCCGCACCATCGCATCGATCGGCACCACCCGGTCCACCACCCCCGTCGCTATCGCCTCGCGCGGCATGCCGAATACCACCGCCGACTCCTCCGATTCCGCCACCACCTGGGCGCCGAGCCGCTTGGCCTCGCGCACGCCGCGGGCGCCGTCGTTCCCCATGCCGGTCAACACCACCGCGAGCATGCGGCTTTGGTAGATATCGGCGCAGGAGCAGAACATCTCGTCCACCGACGGGACGTAGCGGTCCTTGGGCCCCGGGGCGACCACCCGGGCCACCACCTTGTCCCCCAGCCTGCCGAAGAGCAGGTTCTTGCCGCCGGGCGCGATCAGCGCCCGCCCGGGGAGCACCTGGTCCCCGTCCCTGGCCTCCTTCACCTCGAACCCGGTGCTGCGGTTCAGCCTCTCGGCGAAGGCGTTGGTGAAGCCCGAAGGCATGTGCTGCGAGACCACCATGGCGAAGGGGGGCGCCTCGCTGAAGGCGGCAAAGATCCGCTGCAGCGCCGGCGGCCCGCCCGTCGAGGAGCCGATGGCGACGATATCGATGCTGCCGGCCCCCTCGCCCCTGGGGGCTGGCAGCGTCAGCTCCGCCGCCGGCGGCGCCGGCTGGTAGCTCTGGCGCACCCGCGCCATGTTCAGCTTGAACACCCCCTGCACCTTGTCGTGCAGGTCCTGCTGGATCTTCAAAAGCTCGTCCGAGATGATGCTGGTCGGCTTGGCGATGAAGTCCACCGCACCGAGTTCCAGCGCCTTGAACACCTTCTCGTCGCCGCTTGTGGAGCTGATCACGATCACCGGGACCGGGGTGCTCGCCATCAGGATGCGCAGCATGGTGAAGCCGTCCATCCGGGGCATCTCCAGGTCGAGCGTGACCAGGTCCGGCGTCAGGTCGATCACGCGCCGGATCCCCTCCTCGCCGTTGGTCGCGTACCCCACCACCTCCACGCCGGGGAGTTCCTCCAGCATCCGGGTGATGGCGCGGCGATTATAGGCCGAATCGTCGACCACTACTACCCGTATCTTTTTCACGTTAGCGCTCCGACCGTCAGGGCCGTCCTCTGGTAGACCATGTCGTTTTTCAGGTGCCTCAGGGCAAAGGCGGTCGAGATGTTCATGAGCGACTCGGAGTGCCCGAGCAGCAGATAGCCTCCGCCGCGCAGCGTGTTGTAGAAGGACTCGATGACCCGCTTCTTGGAGTTCTGGTCGAAGTAGATGATCACGTTGCGGCAAAAGATCACGTCCATCTTCCCCAGAAGCGCCAGCCGGTTGGCGTCGAACAGGTTCATGTGGCTGATGGTGACCAGCTCGCGCACCTCGTCGCAGATCCGGTACCCCCCCTCGGTCTGGGTGAAGAAGCGGTTCAGGTAGCGCTGCTCGGTGCAGCGGAACGAGGACTTGCCGTAGACCCCCTTGCGCGCGTGCTGCACCACCCGCTGGCTGATGTCGGAGCCGACGATCTCGATGCGCCACCCCTTGAAGCAGTCGAGCTCCAGCATCAGCATGGCGATGGTGTACGGCTCCTCGCCGGTCGAGCAGCCGGCGCTCCAGATCCTGAGCGTCCGGTCCCGCTGCTTCAAGACCTTGAGCTCGGGGAGGATCTCGTCGGTGAACGCCTTGAGCTGGAAGGACTCGCGGAAGAAGTAGGTCTCGTTGGTGGTGAGGATGTCCATGATGTCGGCGATCTCCTCATCCTTCTTCCGGTCGTACTTGAGGAACTGGTAGTACTCCCTGAAACCGGACAGCTTGTGGTGGTCGAGCCTTGCCAAAAGGCGCCGGTCCAGGAGGTACTTGCTGTCGTAATCGAAGTACAGCCCGCAGTGGTTGTAGATCAGGTCCCTGATCAGGCGGAACTCCTCTTCCGTCAGTTGCAGTTCCGGTTCGCTGTATCGCATCAGCCGAGCCTGCCGATGAGCGCGCCGATCTCGCCCTTCACCAGCGGATCGGACTCGTTCGCCAGCGCCTTGTCCAGAAAGGGGAGCGCCTTCTGCCCCAGATGCCGGGCCATGGCCCGCACGAAGGAGCGCCGCACCATCCAGTGCCGGTGCCCGATCAGCGAGTCGAACTGCCCCGCGATCCAGTCGCCGCCGAAGCCGGACAGGATGTCGATGGCGGCCTCCACCACCTCTTCGTCGTCGTTGCCCAAAGCGGCCGTGACCGGCGCCAGCTCACCCTTTCCCCCCACCGCGGCAAGCGCGGCCAGCCCGGCGATCAGCACCGGCCCCTGCGCCTTGCAAAGGAGCGCCTTGATGCCGGGGAGCGCCGCGGCGTCACCCAGGGCGGAAAGCCCCTTGAGCGAGGCGGTCTGCACCCAGGGGTCCGCATCGTTTAGCGCCAGCAGCAGCGGCTCCAGCACCTCGACGCCCCCCGTTTCGGCGAGCGCCTGGGCGGCCGCGACGCGCACCTCCGGCTCCTCGTCGGAGAGCGCCATGGCGAGGATGCCCACCGCCTGCGGCATGCCGACCCGCGCCAGGGAGGCGACCGCCGCCCGGCGCACCGTGGCGTCCTCGTCCTTGGCCAATAGCGAAAGCCGCTCCCCGTCCCCCGCCCCGCAGAAAAGCAGCGCCGCGTTGCGTCTTTTGCCGGGGTGTGCCGACTGCGAGAGCTCCTGGCAGAGCCCGGCGACCTCCGCCGGGTCGCTGCCGCTCAGCCGCGAGAGCGCGTCCAGGGCCGCCTGCCGCACCTCTGCATGGCAGTCGTCCAAAAGCTCGACCAGCCGTCTCACGGCACCCGGCGCGCCGAGCCTCCCCAGCGAGGCCGCGCACGAGGCCCGAAGCTCGGGGCTCCCGTCGGCGAGGCCGGAGAGAAGGAGCTCGATCCCCTGGGCCGAGCCGAGTTCGCCCAAAAGGTGGGCGATGCGGGCGCGTTCGGCGCACGGGGCGCCGGGGAAATGCGCCAGAAGCTCCGGCAGGGCCGCGGCTCCGATGCCCCGGAACGCCTCCAGGCATCCCGCCCTGAGCCTCTCCTCCTGCGAGACCGCCAAAAGCGGCAGGGTGGCCCGCTCGTCCCCGATGATGCCGAGCAGCTGGACCAGCGCGTCCACCGTCCCCTGGTCGGGGTTTTTCAGAGAGTCCACCAGCCGCTGCACCGTTTCGCTCCCCTTGAGCGCCTTGAGCGGCAGCTCCACCAGGGGGGCGCGCTCCTCAGCCGAAAGCCGCCCTCTGACCCGCATCAGGGCGACCGCCGCGGCCTCGCGCGCGTTCCTCCCCTTCTCCTGCACCCCCTGCAACAGAAGCGGCAGGCACCGGGCATCGCCCAGCGCACCGAGGCAGTCGTACCCGGCACGCCTGAGCAGGTTTTCCTTGAGCAGCGGGGCCAGGGAGTCGAGCGGCACCGGCACGCCGATCAGCGCCAGGGCGTCCAGCACGGTGAACTTCAACCAGACGTCGCCGCCGTCCAGCACCTTCAAAAGGTGCGGCAGGGCGCGCGGGTCGCCCAACTTGCCGAGGTTCTCGGCGGCGGCCCCCCTGACGTTGGGGTCCGGGTCCTCCAGTGCCCTCACCATGAGCGGCAGGCACGAGGCGGAGCCGATACTGCCCAGGATGTCGATGACGAACTTGCGCAGGTCATGGTCCGGGTCGTTGAGGTGCGCGCAGAGCGGCTCCACGGCGCCGGCGCCGATCCGCTCCAGCGACTCCACGGCGGAGTTTCTCAGCCCCGCGTTGTCGGAGGCGCGCAAAAGCTCGATCAGCGCCTCGACCGCATCGGCGCCAAGCGGCTGGGCCGCGGCCAGAACGGCGACCGCCTCCTTCCGGACGCGCCAGCTCTCGTCCCCCATGGCGACAAAAAGCAGCGGCCGGCTCTGATCGAACGGAAGCCCGGCCAGGGCGACCACGGCGAGCCGCCTCGCCTCCTCGTCCGGCGAGCGGAGTTTTGCGGAAATGTCTTGCAGATTGCTTGGCAGTGTCCCTCTCCTAGATGCGCAGCTCGGCGCGCTTTTTTGCGATGAGATCCTCGAAGGCGTCCTTCAGGTACGAGGTGGCGTCCCGGACTTCCTGGGACACCCTCTGCCGGTACAGCTGTTCGCCCTCCCGGATGTCGTCGGCCAGAAGGTCGTAGAAGCTCCCGTGCCGGAGCCCCTTTTCAACCTTGGCCTGGTTGTAGAGCACGATGTCCGAGACGATGATGCGCGCCAGGCGCCGGGCCTTGAGCTGCGCCTCGGAAAGCCCCGCCGGTGCTGCGGCGGCCTGCGGCTCGGCCTGCGGCTCCTCGCGGGGTACTGCGGCGGGCGCCGCCGGAGCGGCGTGTTCTTCGGGGGCGGCGGGCGCCGTCGCCGTGTCGGGCTGCGCACCGGCACAGGTCTCGCGCACCTCGAACTGTCGGATCTCGCTGCGGGTCTCCTCCTGGGCCGCCAGTTCCTGCGCGTCCGGGCTCTTCACCTGCGGGCTGGCGCCGCAGGCGAGACGGTAGATCATCGGCACCAGCAAATCGGGGATGTGGTGCTTCTCTATGTAGTCGTCGGCGCCGTACAGGGAGTTGGGCGATCTCTTGTAGCGGGTCTTGTCGTAGATCGAGGCGATCAGCACGATCTTCACCCCGGATAGCGAGGGGTCCTGCCGCACCCGCTCGCAGACCTCGAAACCGAACATGGTGGGAAGCGCCACGTCCAAAAGCAGGAGCTCGGGGCGGACCCTGCGCACCGTTTCCAGCGCCTCCTTGCCGTCGTTGCAGACGAAGAGCTCGAACGGCTCGCTGGAGAGGACCTTCTGCACCGCCTCGCAGAAGGGGACGCTCTCGTTGGCGATCACCACCTTGAGCCTTCCGGAAGCGGGCGGCGCCTCGGGCTGTACCTGCGGTACCTGCTGTTCCTTGCGGACCAGGCGGAACACGGCCCGGCAGCTGGAGCAGCGCAGTTTCTTGGCCTCGCCGGCCGTGGCCGGTTCGATGTCGAATCGTTTCTTGCAGTTGGGGCAGACTATCAGCATGCGTTGCTCTTTCTGTTGTTGTAGGTGTTCCCCTCTTCAGGGGTGAGGCAGCCGAGTTCGGCCTTCTCTTTGAAAGTCAGCAGCGCGTCGATGTTGAGCAGCATGACCGGAACCTCGCGCACCAGGCACAGCCCCACCATGTACTCGCCGCCCACCAGGCGCACCCCGCGCGGCGGCGGCTTCAGCTCCCTCATGGGGACCGTGATCATCTCGGTCACCTCGTCCACGATGAGCCCGAGCGGCTGCCCGGCGATGGAGAGGATCAAGAGCCTCGCGCACTCCCTCTGCTCGGCCGGGGGGAGCCCGAACCTCTTCCTCAGGTCGACCACCGGTATCACCGAACCGCGCAGGTTGATGACCCCCTCCACGAAGGGGAGCGCCCGGGGGAGCGGGGCGAGCTTGGGCAGCTTGATGATCTCCCTGATCCTCATGATGTCGACGGCGTAGAGCCCGTCTCCCATCTTCAGGCAGGCGACCTGTATTTCCTGCAGTTCCTGTTTCATTGAGAAAACTCTCCCCTTGCCGTGTCCCTGGCCCCGATCAGCCCCTCGATCACCTCTAGCACCCGCACCGACTTGAACGGCTTGGTGAGGTAGGCATCGGCCCCGGCGAGCTTGCCCCGCTCCAGGTCCATGCTGCTCTTTTTGGCCGTCAGCATGAGGACCGGGATGGAACTGGTCAGCGGGTTCTCCTTGATGGCGCGGCAGACCTCGAAACCGTCCTGCCCCGGGAGCATGACGTCCAGCACCACGACGTCCGGACGGTCCAGGGAGATCGCCTCCAGGGCGCCGTTGCCGTCCCTCACCCCGGTGACGTGATACCCCTTAGAGGTGAACAGGATGCTCTCCAGCTTGAGTAGGCTCTCTTCGTCCTCGACCACCAGGATATGGTTCTTTGCCATGACATCCCCCTCGAAAAGATGCACCGTTTGCTACATGAGGCTCACGTCGAGCACCTTCTCCATATCGAGCAGGATCAGCATGCGGCCGCCGACCCGGCCGATCCCCTGCACGAAGTCGCGGTCGATCCCCTCGAGCACCACCGGCGGCGGCTCGATCCCCGCCTCGGCGATGCGCACCACCTGCACCACCTCGTCCACCAGCACCCCGCAAAAGCCCGCCTGGCGCTTGACCACGACGACCCGCTCGCGCTCCGAGGCGACCGCCTCGGGAAGCCCGAGCCTGACCCGCATGTCGAAGATCGGGATGATGTTGCCGCGCAGCGAAAGGATGCCGCGCACGAAGGAGGGGACCCGGGGCACCTCGGTCACCTCGCGCGGCTTGATGATCTCCTTGATGTCCATGATGCTGATGGCGTATTCCTCGGTCGCCACCCTGAAGCAGAGCAGCTCGACGCTGGCCGCGGCCAGTTCCTCCTGGCTCGCCGCCTCCTCGAAAGCGGCCGACTGCCGTCCCTTGAGGATCACGGCCACCGGGTCGAAGTTCTCCGGCTCCGGGTAGAACTCCAGATCGGCGGGGTACTCGGCGCCGGACTGGTACTGGCCGTAGCGTGCAGGCTCCGGGGCGGCTAAGGGCGCGGCCGGGGCGGCGGGCTCGGCCGGCGCCACGGGCTCGGACGCCGGGGCCGGTGCCTGCCGGGAAGCGTCCGGCCGGTCCGCCGGCGGCTCCGCATTTTGCGCCTTCTTTCTGATGTCCGCGAGATTCATCATGACCGCCCCTTGACAATCCGTTCTACGTTCTACGTTCTATGTTCCAGGTTGACATCCGTAAGCGAAGCTGTCCGACCATGTGTCTCTCGTTAGCACCTAATCCACCCGCGCCCAGAACGTAGAACGTAGAACGTAGAACGTAGAACGTAGAACGTAGGCCGTAGAACGTAGGCCGTCAGATGAACAGCTCCGCCGCCGTCTCTTCGATCACCGAGGCGTCGATCCATGCGGCATCCCTGCCGAAACCGATCAAAAGCGCGTTGGTGGCGACGGCGTTGATCCGGCGCGGCACCCCGCCGGAGAGTTCGTAAATGCGCTGCACCGCGTCGGGCGAAAAGAGACCGGGCTCGCCGCCTGCCGCCGCCACCCTGAAATCGAGATACTCCAGGGTCTCCTCCAGCCCCAGCGGGGCCAGGTGGAAGTTCAGCGATATGCGCTGCCGAAACGGCTCGTACACCTGCGAGGCCAGCATGCTGCGCAGCTCGGGCTGCCCCATGATGATCACGCTCACCAGGTTCTTGTCGTCGAGCTGGAAGTTGGTCAACAGACGCAGCTCGTCGAACAGTTCCCGGTCCGGTATCATCTGCGCCTCGTCGATCACCACCACCGGGATGCGCCCCTCGCCGTGCAGCCGGTAGAGCGCGCCGGTGATCTCACGCAGGAGCTGATCTTTTTGCAGCGAGGGGGAATCGACCTGGAGCCCGGAGGCGATGACGCGCAAAAGCTCGTCGGCAGTAAGGCGCGGGTTGAAGACGAACAGGAAGTGGAAGCGATCGCCCATCCGGTCCATGAGCGCGCGCGACAGCGTGGTCTTGCCGCAGCCGATCTCGCCGGTCAGAAGTGCCAGCTCGCTCTCCTCGACTGCGTACTCGAGACGCGCCAGGGCCTCGCGATGCCCGGAGCTCATGTAGAGAAAGCGCGGATCGGGGGTCTTGCTGAATGGTTTTTCGCTCAGGCCGTAAAACGCCTTGTACATCAGGCACTCCCCCGGGTCGCCTCGCTGATCACGCTCCCCACGTCCAGGACCAGGATGGTGCGCTGGTCACCCAGGTCGGCCGCCCCCGAGATCCCCTTGAACCCGGCGAAGGTCTCGCCGATCGACTTGATGACGATGTCCTGCTGCCCCAGGAGGTCGTCCACCACGAGCCCCAGCCGCTTCTCGGCCACCCCGACAACCACGACGTAGCAGCTCTCAGGCGGTGCGGCGTCCCCGGAGAGCTGGAAGAAATCGGACAGGCGCAGCAGGGGGAGGGTCGCCTCGCGCAGCTGGATCACTTCCTTGCGCTCGACCGTCCTGATCTCCTTGCGCTCCACGATGATGCTTTCCAGCACCGAGGTGATCGGGAGCGCGTAGGTGCGGCCGGCCGTGGTGATGATGAGCGCCTTGATGATGGCGAGGGTGATGGGGAGGGTGATGGTGAACCGCGTCCCCTGCCCCGGGAAGTTCTCCAGGTCGATCATGCCGGAGAGCGAGGCGATGTTGGTGCGCACCACGTCCATGCCGACGCCGCGCCCGGAGATCTCGCTCACCGTGTCGGAGGTGGAGAAGCCGGGGAGGAAGATGAAGTCGAGCGCCTCGCGGTCGGTCACCTCGTCGAGGGAGGCGATCCTCCCCAGCTGCAGCGCCTTCTGCCTCACCCGGGCCACGTCGATGCCGCAGCCGTCGTCGTCCACCTGGATCACCACGTGGTTCCCCTTCTGAAACGATGAGAGCGTGATGGTCCCCTTCTCGTCCTTGCCGCCTGCGCTGCGGTCCTCGGGGGACTCGATGCCGTGGTCGATGGCGTTTCTCACGATGTGCATGACCGGATCGGAGATGTCCTCGATGATCAGCTTGTCGAGCTCGGTGTCGGCCCCGTACAGCTTGAGCTCCACCTTCTTGCCCTGCTCCCGGGAGATCTTCCTGACGATGCGGGACATCTTCTCGAAGAGCTGCCCCACCGGGATCATCCTTATTTCCATGACCCCCTTCTGCAATTCCGAGAGCTTCTTCTCCAGCCCCTTGGCCGCCTTGGCCAGTTCCTGCCCGGGGGCCACGAGGCCGTTGCGGCGCATGCGCGAGGCGACCTCGGAGATCATGGAGTGGGACAGCACCAGTTCGCCCACGATGTTCATCAGGATATCCAGCTTGCCGATGTCCACCCGGACGGTGCGGCTCATGCTCTTGGCGCTCACCGCCCCCTCGACGGCAAGCGGCGCGTGAAACTCTTCCTCCACCGGCGCGGCGGCCGCCGCCTCCTCGCCGAACCTGACGATGCTCAGGTGTTCGCGGTCGATGAGCGGCGTGAGTTCCGAGCTGCCGAGCTCCGAGCCGAACAGGATCTCGAAATCGATCCCCGCGTCCATGCCGCCCGAGGCGGAGGGGAGCGTACTGATCACCTCGCCCACCTGCTTCAGCTGCTCGGTCAGCTCCATGAGCTCCGAGTCGAAGGTGGCAAGGAGCAGCGAGACACGGATCGAGTAGATGCGCCGGCCCCGCTTCACGTTTTCCAGCAGGCGGTGCTCCTCGTACTCCGTCATCGAGTTGAGCACCCGCTCCGGCAGGTTCAGTCGGGACAGGGGCGAATCCTTCGCGGCCTTCGGTTCCCGTGCCAGGCACTCGTTGATGCGCTGCATGGCGCCGGAGAGATCCACCGCCTCCGCGCCCTGCTCGCCGGCGTTTCGCACCAGGATGCCCAGAAGCTCCGTCGACTCGAAGAGCGAGCTCACCACGCTCTGGTCCAGGTCGACCCGGCCAAGCCTCAGGGCGTCCAGCAGGTTCTCCAGGTGGTGCCCGAGCTCCGCGATCTCGGTGAAGCCGAACATGCCGGCCAGCCCTTTCAGGGAATGGGCCGCGCGGAACACGGAATTCACCAGGTCCGGGCTGCACTCGCCGCCGTCCGCGCAGTCGCTAAGCGCGACCAGGTCGAGGCTCAGCTGATCCAGGATCTCCTCAGCCTCCGCCAGGAAATCCTTCACCGCCTTCCCTATGTTCTCCTCAACGCTCATGGCTCTCTCTTAAAATCTGTGCTATTCACCCTTCACCCGTCACGCATCCAGGTACTTGCAGATCAGCTGCTGCAGCTTCAAGGGGTCGAAGGGCTTCACCAGGTACTCGTTGGCGCCCAGGGCGAGACCTTTCTCGAGGTCCTTGTCGCCGCTTTCGGTCGAGACGATGAAGAGCGGGATCGACTGGTAGTTGGGGTTGTTGCGCACGTAGCTGATCAGTTCCAGGCCGTTTATGTCGGGCATGTTGATGTCCGTGATGATCAGGTCCACATGCTCGCGCGGCAAAAGGCGCAGCGCCTCGAAACCGCTCGCGGCCTCCACGATGGTGAACCTCTCCAGTTCGTCGATGGTCGACACCAGCATAGAGCGCATCGTGTTGGAGTCTTCTGCTATCAGTATCCTCTTCAATTCACATCTCCCCCCGCCCGTGGTCCTGCAGCCTGCGCTGCAGCAGGGCCTTCTCCATTGCTATCCCGGCCTGCCCCAGGAATATCTCCAGCGAGTCGGTATCGCCTATCGGCTTTTCATCCGGGTAGTTGTCGCCGTAGAGCACCGCCACCACCTTCCCTTCGCTTACGATGGGTCCCACGAAGACCTCGCAGGGGCGCTTCTCCCCGAGCTGGTCTAGGAAGTAGCCGCTCCACCGGGAGTCGTCGATCGCCCCTTTCAAGGGGAACCGGGTCTCGAGCACCGGGGCGAAGATCGACGGCTCGCACCTGGGGATGCGCAGGTTCCTGACCCGCGAGTCTGCGCTGCCGTCGCCGTCTTCCAGGCCGAACTGCCCCAGCCCCTGGATGCTGTCCTTCTTCACCAGGAGCACCACCGCGCGGTTCACGAACTCGGCGGCGAAGCGCAGCACCAAAAGGATGATGCCGCCGCCCAGTTGCGGATCGTTCAACTCCTCCAGCATGCCCCTCAGTTGCGAGATGCCGGTGCTCTGCCCGACATGGGGGGCCGGAAGTGCCGGCTCCTCGCCCATCTCCAGCCTGAGCTCGTCACCGATGTTCACGCGGCTCACCGTGAGACCGCCGCTGTCGGCTGCCACGGTGCAGATCGCGTCCAGAAACCTGGGAGCGAAGCCGTGCATGGCGTCCTGGATCTCCCCCTTGAGCGGCTTGGTGAGGATGGGAATCCCCATGCCGCGCGTCTTGCGCTGGGCGTCCTCGTTGGGGAAGTCGCTCAGTGCCAGAAGAGGGAGTTCCGGAAAGTTGCTGCGCACAAGCTCCATAAGCTCGAGGCCGCCCAGGATCCCGGTGCCGTCCATCCTCGGCATGATCAGGTCCACCACCACCGTCGGACGGATCCCGTCGCGGTACAGGTTGTCCACCCTGATCAGCGCCTCTTCGCTCAGCGCTATCGGATAGACCCGGTAACCCTGCCCCTCAAGGAGCGCAGTCAGCGCGTCGAGGGTCGTGGGATCATCATCCACCAGCACGAGCGGCAGCCCGGGAACCGTTGCCGTATCTGCGGGGATCGCCTGGCCTGGGGGAGCCATGCCGGCCGCTGTCGCCGCGCTCGTTGCGCCTGCCGCCGTTGCGCCTGCCGCAGGGCTGGCTGCCTTGGCAGGGTTCGCGGCATCGGCGCGGCCGGCCGAGGTTGCAGCAGCGGTTGCGCCGGCAACGGGTGCGGCGGCCGCCGCGGCATGGGCCTGCGGCACTACGGGTTCTGAAAAGGAGACATCGATGGGGGGGAGCCAGTGCGGCGCATGCGGCTTTTCCGTCGTCGGTGGCGGCGTCTCCTGCATCAGGTTGAAGGCGAAATCGAGGCTTTCCTCACCCCCCTGCTCCTCATCACCCGGCTCCCCCCTGTGGCGCTGCTCGTCGATGATGCGCGAGCCTTCCATGGCGAGATACTGCGGGTTGAGCCCCTGCTGCAGCATGAACTGGACGGGATCGAGCCGGGTGGCATCCCCTTCGGCCACCTCCTGCAGCTCGAACTCGAAGGTCCCTTCGGCCCAGGCGAACAGCGAGTACACCACGTTCTCGATCTGTTCCCGCACCACCGCCTCGATCGCGTCGGCGTTGATGCCGAAGCGGTCGATCATGATGACCCCCAGGAGCTGGCTGTATCCCTCGTCCGCCTGGATGCTCAGGGCGCGCTTCAGGATGGTCAGGTCGATGACCCCCTTCTGGATCAGCACCTCTCCCAGGTTCTGCTGGAAGGTGGTCGAGCTGGCCCGGATCACCTGGCCGCTTCGGAAGATGATCCGCGCCTCCCGTCCCCGGCTTTCCAGGGAGAGCACGCCCGATCTCCTGCTGAGGCTCACGATCTGCAGGATCTCGCCAAGCCCCAGGTCTTCCAAATTGCCGACAAGACTCATGGTTGCCGCTCTCTCATGTGGGGGGTGGGGTCCAGAATTCGCATCATACTAAACCATCATATCGGCCAAGTAAAGAATGATTTAGGCATCATTCTTGTCCCTGCCGCGGAATAACAGCTTGAGCGGAGTCCCTTCAAATCCGAACGCCTCCCTAAAGCGATTCATGATGTAGCGCTCATAGGAGAAGTAGATCCCCTCGGGGCGATTGGTGAAGATCACGAAGGAGGGAGGCTTGACGCCGACCTGGGTGGCGTAGAAGAACTTCACCCGTTTTCCCTGGTCCAGCGGCGCGTGGTTCTCCTCGATGGCCTGGGTGAAGATCCGGTTCAGCTCGCTGGTGGAGACCCGCTTGCAGAACTGCTCCATGACGAGGTCGACCTCGGCGATGATCTTGCCCGTCCTCTGGCCGGTGGCGGCCGATATGAACAGGATCGGCGCGAACGGGAGGTACTTGAAGTTGCGCCTGATCTCCTCGATGAACTTGGGCATGGAGGCGTTGTCCTTGGTCAAGGTGTCCCACTTGTTGACCACGAAGATGCAGCCGCGCCCGGCCTCGTAGGCGTACCCCGCGATCTTGGAGTCCTGCTCGGTGACCCCATCCTCGGCGCTCAGCACGATGAGCACCACGTCGGCGCGCTCGATGGAGCGCAGCGCGTCCATGACGCTGTACTTCTCCACCTTCTCCACCGTTTTCCCTTTGCGCCTGATGCCGGCCGTGTCGATCAGCAGATAAGGCTTCTTGTTGACCATGAAGCGGGTGTCGACCGCGTCCCTCGTGGTCCCGGCGGTCGGGTTCGCCACCACGCGCTCGTAGCCCAGCAGGCGGTTCACCAGGGTGGACTTGCCGACGTTGGGCCTCCCCACCACCGCGATGCGGGTGATCTCCTCCTCCACCACCTTTTCCGTGTCCGGGGGTATCGCCGCCAGCACGTCGTCCATCAGGTCGCCGATGCCGCGGTTGTGCTCGGCCGAGACGGTGTAGATATGGTCGATCCCCAGCGCGTAGAAGTCGGAGGTGTTGGATTCCTGCCGGTCGCCGTCCACCTTGTTGATGATGTGGAACACCGGCTTGTTGATGCGGCGCAGCATCTCCACCACCTCGGTGTCGGCGGGGGTGAGCCCGTCGCGCGAGTCCATGACGAACAGGATCAGGTCCGCCTCGTTCATGGCGAAGCGGGACTGTTCCCGCATCTGCTGCAGGAGCTTGTCCGAGGTTTCCGGCTCGAAGCCGCCGGTATCGACCAGGATGAAGGGGACGTCGAAGCGGTTCACTTCCGCGTAGTTCCGGTCCCGGGTCACCCCCGGCATGTCGTCGACCATCGCCTTGCGGCGCCCGACCAGCCTGTTAAATAGGGTAGACTTTCCGACATTCGGGCGTCCGACGATGGCAATAATAGGTTTCATTGGTTTCCAACTTGAAAATGCAAAATCTAAGGTGCTAAAAAAGCGGCATTTTCTTTTGCAAGGTTATTTGACAACTAACCCGTATGTGTAACATTTTGCAGCACAATAAGCAAGGAGTACCATCCGGCGCAAACCGTTGGCGCGGCGCGGCGCCGCCTGCGCCTTCAGAGGCGGGAAAGGCTCTCATGTGTAATCCCCGGGTCGGCCCCGCCCCGAGACATCCCTTGACGGCGGTACCGCCCTCCAGGGGACGGGGGAATTGACATCGCCACCGGCATCTGATACTTTTTCCATCCGCCCGCAGCAGGCACCGGCGCGACTTGAGCCGCGTCGCCCCCCCCTACCCTTCCGCGCCGCCCGAGCTGCCGGCATACCATCCCAGAAAACACGGAGCCTCTACCATGCACAAGAAGCTTTTTATCCCGGGGCCGATCGAGGTCAGCCCGGAAATCCTCAACGCCATGGCGACGCCGATGATCGGGCACCGCATGCCCGAGTACGCGCGCCTGCACAAAGGGGTCACCGACAAGCTGAAAAAGCTGATGTTCACCGAGGACCGGGTCTTCCTCTCCACCTCGAGCGCCTTCGGCGCCATGGAGGGGGCGGTGCGCAACCTGGTGGGGAGGCGCTGCGCCAACTTCTGCAACGGCGCCTTCTCGGACAAGTGGCACAACGTGACGCTTTCCTGCGGCAAGGAAGCGGACGCCTTCAAGGCCGCCTGGGGCGAGCCGATCACGCCGGAGATGGTGGACGCGGCACTGGCCACCGGCAAGTACGACTCGATGACCCTGATCCACAACGAGACCTCCACGGGGGTGATGTCGCCGCTGCCCGAGATCGCCCAGGTGCTCGGCAAATACCCGGACGTGCTCTCCATCGTCGACACGGTCTCCTCCATGAGCGCGCTGAAGATCCCGGTCGCCGAGCTGGGTATCGACTGCTGCGTCTTCGGTGTGCAGAAGGCGTTCGCGCTGCCGCCGGGGCTCGCCGTGTTCAGCGCGAGCGACCGGGCGCTGGAGCGCGCCAAGACGGTGCCGGGGCGCGGCTACTACTTCGACTTCCTGGAATTCGCCGCGGCCGACGAGAAGGACAACACCCCCTCCACACCATGCATCTCGCTCATCTACGCCCTGGACCTGCAGTTGGAGAGGATCTTCGCCGAAGGGCTGGAAAAGAGATGGCAGCGGCACGCCGAGATGGCGCAGTTCATGAGGGGCTGGGCCCAGGAGCAGGGGTTCGGCCTCCTGGCAGCCCCCCCCTACCGCTCCGTAACCCTCACCTGCGCCACCAACGACCGCGGCGTCGATCTGGCGCAGCTGAAGAAGCGGCTGGGCGAGCGGGGCTACGCCTTCGACGACGGCTACGGGAAACTCAAGGGGAAGACCTTCCGGGTGGCCCACATGGGGGATATGCAGCTCGACGATCTGAAGGAGATTACCTCGCAGATGGAGGGTATGCTGCGGGATCTGTAAAGACAAGGTCAAAACCGTCGACACGGATCGCACGGAGGCAACCGATAAAGGGAGGTGAAATCAAAGCTCTTTCGGGGTACCCCCAAAAGCCCCTTGCTTCATCTCCCTTTATCATGTTCGCGGCAGATCCGGGTGCGGGGTCTTGACCTTATTCCGGTTCGAAGGCGTCCTTGCCGACGCCGCAGACCGGGCAGACCCAGTCCTCGGGGAGGTCGGCGAACGGGGTGCCGGCCGGGATCCCGTTGTCCGGGTCTCCGACATACGGGTCGTACACGTACTGACAGACGGTGCAGATGTAAGGCTCCATTGATACCCCCTCTTTTTTTTCTGTGCTGCGCCTGTTCGACCGGCAAGGCGCACCGGATGCGCCACACGCGGCCGGGCCTTTGCCGATTAAAAAAACGTCCTTTTATTTCGTATACATCAGGCCGGCCACCCCCTTGCCCACGACGGGTCCGGGGCACCGGAAACGCCGGCGGCCGCTGGTCCGGCAAAATTCTAGCAGACGGAGACGGCGTGTCAATTAACAGAGCCGGAAGAAATTTGGGCTTGATTTTAGAACTCGTTGTGTTACTTTGGCACAATTAAAATTCCGGTTTCAGGAGGGAACGGCATTGACGCTCACTGACATCACCAGGTGCATGAGTCTCAAGAAGCATGGTAGAGACTGCAATCAGGTTCCCCCTGACATCACCCCGGTCTCACTGAGCAATTCGTCATCAAGGGCGAGGGGCTCTCATCCAATCTCCCCACACGAGACGTTCAACAACATCCCGCGTACTGTGTCTTAACGACCCCCAGTAGAAGTAACCAGCCAAGACGAATACCACAAACCGGAGCATCAGATGACCAGGTGCATCCAGCCTGGCCGCTTCGTCTCCTTTCGCCGGAGCACGAAAAAACAGCAGGGCCACGATGGATACCTGCAGGGAAGCAGTCCCCCTTGACGCGGACTCCCCAGTTGACGGGAACGACAATTTCAAATTCAACCGCGCGAGGCGGCGGCTTTCTCCTCAAACGCTTACATATGGAAGGCAGCACGGGTTTTGGGTTTTTTAGGAATGCGATGAAATCCTAACAACACAAGGAGAAATGGGCATGAGTTACGAGGTGAAAAACAAGCAGTTACTGGACTGGGTAAAGGAAATCTCCGCTTTGTGTCAGCCCGACGCGATCCACTGGTGCGACGGATCCGAAGAGGAGTATGACAATCTGTGCAACCTGCTGGTCAAAGCCGGCACGTTCCGCAAGCTGAACCAGGAAAAGCGTCCCAACAGCTATCTCGCCTGGTCCGATCCGGGCGACGTGGCGCGCGTCGAAGACCGCACCTTCATCTGCAGCCTGGCCAAGGCCGACGCGGGGCCGACCAACAACTGGATGCCCCCCAAGGAGATGAAGAAGACGCTCACCGGCCTGTTCAGCGGCTGCATGAAGGGGCGGACCATGTACGTCATCCCCTTCAGCATGGGCCCGCTGGGCTCCAACATCGCCAAGATCGGCGTCGAGATCTCCGACTCCCCGTACGTCGCCGTCAACATGAAGATCATGACCCGCATGGGCAAGAAGGTGATCGACGTGCTGGGCGACGGCGAGTTCGTCCCCTGCCTGCACTCGATCGGCGCGCCGCTCGCCCCGGGGCAAAAAGACGTACCCTGGCCCTGCAACAAGGAGAAGTACATCGTCCACTTCCCCGAGGAGCGCTCCATCTGGTCCTTCGGCTCCGGCTACGGCGGCAACGCGCTTTTGGGCAAGAAATGCCTGGCGCTGCGCATCGCCTCCAAGATCGCCAAGGACGAAGGGTGGCTGGCGGAGCACATGCTGATCCTCGGGATCGAGGATCCCAAGGGGGACAAGACCTACCTGGGCGCCGCCTTCCCGAGCGCCTGCGGCAAGACCAACCTCTCCATGCTGGTGCCGCCCGAGCACTTCCAGAAAGACGGCTGGAAGGTTTCCACCGTGGGCGACGACATCGCCTGGATCAAGCCCGGCCCGGACGGCCAGCTCTACGCCATCAACCCCGAAGCGGGCTTCTTCGGCGTGGCCCCCGGCACCTCGTTCAAGTCCAACCCGAACGCCATGCACTCCTGCGCCAAGAACTCCATCTTCACCAACGTGGCGCTCACCCCGGACGGCGACGTCTGGTGGGAAGGGATGACCGACACCCCGCCGGCCAAGCTCACCGACTGGCAGGGCAACGAGTGGACCGCCGGCTGCGGCCGCAACGCCGCGCACCCCAACTCCCGCTTCACCTCCCCGGCCGGCCAGTGCCCCTCCATCGACCCGGAGTGGGAAAACCCCAAAGGGGTGCCGATGCGCGCCTTCGTGTTCGGCGGCCGCCGCAACAACGTGATCCCGCTGGTCTACCAGGCCTTCAACTGGAGCTACGGCGTCTACCTGGCCGCCACCATGGGCTCCGAGACCACGGCAGCCGCCGTCGGATCCATCGGCAACGTGCGTCGCGACCCGTTCGCCATGCTGCCGTTTACCGGCTACCACATGGCCGACTACTTCAACCACTGGCTGCAGATCGGCCGCACCACGCCGAACCCGCCGCGCATCTTCAGCGTCAACTGGTTCAGAAAGGACGCCGACGGCAAGTTCCTCTGGCCGGGCTTCGGCGACAACATGCGTATCCTCAAGTGGATCGTGGAGCGCGCCCAGGGCCAGAGCGCAGGGGCCGCGGTGGAGAGCCCGCTGGGCTGGATGCCGCGCTACGAGGCGCTCGACTGGACCGGCCTGGACAGCGTGAGCCGCGACCAGTTCAAAGAGCTCATGTCCATCGACCGCGACGTCTGGAAGGAGGAGATCCTCTCCCACGAAGAGCTCTTCGTCAAGATGTACGACCGTCTCCCCAAGGAGTTCCTGCACATCCGCGAGCTGATCCTCTCGGGGCTGTGGCGCTCGCCCGAGCACTGGGAGCAGTTCACCCCGGCTCCTGAGGACGACGGCTACAACGACTAACGAAACACTCTCTATCAGAGAGTAGCTGCACTGAAGCAAGGAAAGGCCCCGATCGAAAGAGAGGGGCCTTTTTGCGTTGCTAGTACTGTTGCATTCGCCGACCCACCTGCTATCTTTTAGCTACTCTAAATTCCAAGACTCGAAAGAGGTGACGCGGTGAGACTCAATGACATAACCAGGGGCACCGGACTGGAAGAACACGGCATAACGAACGCCAACCTGATCTACTGGACCTCCCCGACCGCCGTGCTCTACGAGCAGGTGGTGAGGCGAGGCGAGGGGCTCATCTCCCACCTGGGCGCCCTGACGGTGAAGACCGGTCACTACACCGGCAGGGCCGCCAACGACAAGTTCATCGTGGACGAGCCGACCAGCCATGACCAGGTCAACTGGGGCAAGGTGAACCGCCCCTTCGACCCGGTGAAGTTCGACGCCCTGTACAAGAAGATGACCATCTACATGCAGGGGCGCGACCTGTTCGTGCAGGACTGCTTTGCCGGCGCCAGCCCCGAGCACAAACTCCCGGTCCGGATCATCACCGAGCGCGCCTGGCACTCGCTGTTCGCGCGCAACATGTTCCTGCGCGCCACCCCCGCCGAACTCAAGACGCATCGGGCCCAGTTCACCGTGATCGATCTCCCCGCCTTCCATGCCCTGCCGGCCGTGGACGGCACCAACTCCGAGGCCTTCATCGTCATAAACTTCGCCAGGAAGCTGGTCATCATCGGCGGGACCAGCTACGCCGGCGAGATCAAGAAGTCGATCTTCACCGTGCTCAACTACCTGCTGCCGCAAAAGGGGGTGCTGTCGATGCACTGCTCGGCGAACGCCGCGGCCAACGGCGACGTGGCGGTCTTCTTCGGCCTCTCGGGGACCGGCAAGACTACCCTCTCCGCCGCGCCGAACCGGCTTTTGATCGGCGACGACGAGCACGGCTGGGACGACAAGGGGGTTTTCAATTTCGAGGGGGGGTGCTACGCCAAGATCATCAACCTCTCCAAGGAGTCCGAGCCGGAGATCCACGAGTGCACCAGGAAGTTCGGCACCATCCTGGAGAACGTGGCCATCGACACCATCTCCCGCAGGATCGATCTGGACGACGCCTCCTTCACCGAGAACACCCGGGCGTCCTATCCCATAACCCACATACCGCAGATAGTCCCCTCGGGGACCGGCGGGCACCCGACCAACGTCATCATGCTTACCTGTGACGCCTTCGGGGTGCTGCCGCCGATCGCGCGCCTCACGCCGGAGCAGGCGATGTACCACTTCCTGTCCGGCTATACGGCAAAGGTCGCCGGCACCGAGGCGGGCATCACCGAGCCGCAGGCGACCTTTTCCGCCTGCTTCGGCGCGCCCTTCATGGCGCTGCACCCCTCGCGCTACGCCGAGCTTTTGGGGGGCAAGATAGGGACCAACGAGGTGAACTGCTGGCTGGTGAACACCGGCTGGAGCGGCGGCGGTCCCGGCGTCGGGAGCCGGATGCGGATCGCCTACTCGCGGGCACTGGTGAACGCGGCGCTGGACGGGACGCTGAGCGGCGGGGCCTTCGCGAAGGACTCGATCTTCGGCCTGGAGATCCCGACCGACTGCCCCGGCGTGGCGCAGGAAGTCCTGAACCCGAGAAACGCCTGGGCCGACAGGAACGCCTACGACGCCGCGGCGAAGCGGGTGGTCGAGATGTTCCGCGGGAACTTCGAGCAGTTCAGCGCCACGGTCTCCCCGGAGATCGCCGCGGTGCTCTAAAGAAGACCAACTGATTACTAGCTCAGTCCGGCAAATTTCATTGCCAAGTTGCACAGCCCGCAGCGCACTGATATCATTAGCCAAAACAACCAACGCAGGAGGGGACCATGAAAGGGCCACATTCGGATATCTGCGACAGGACGGAACGAAAGGACGAGAGGGTCCAGATAAGGAATCGAAGCACCGGCGAGATCGGGCTCAGCTTCGGCTGCACCATCGAGGGGGATACCGTGCAGGTCGAACTTTCCGATGGCAGTCTGGACAGCTGGCCCGAGGACGACTGCGAGGAAGTCTCCCTCTAGAGAGCCGGTTCACCCGACCGGGCCACAGTACCAGGGATATAGCAAAAGGCCGCCCTCTTTTTGGGGGCGGCCTTCGTCGTTGTTGCCATCAGAAAAAAACCAAACCTCGAACTGCACGGGTGACCGCGGCTCGCGCCGCAACGAGTCAGGCAACCAAGACGTGTGCCTTCCGTATCCTCTGCTCGGCGACCCGGATGATCTCGTCGACAATGGCCGTATCCCGGTCGGTATCCCTGAACCGGTCGGCCAGGGGACCGATTTCCGCCGAGAGTTGGTCGCACAACTCCAAAAGCTGCGCGCGTACCGCGCGCCGGCCGATGCCCGCCTCTGAAGCAAAACCGAGGAGATGGCCCGCCGTCAGGTAGCGGGGGTCCTTCTGGCCGCCCATCTTCATGGCGAACTTGTTGTTGAGCCGCGGGTACACGGCGGTACTGAGCAGGTCGTAGAACGGGGCCAGCCGGACGGTCCCGGCGCGGTAGAGAAAGGAGAGGTTCTTGGCGTGTGCGTCGGCGTTGCCGATCAGGAAATTGAACAGGGCCCATCTGAGCAGGTTCAGAGAATCGAGGATCGGCTCCGCACTCCACTGCTGCACCAGCCTGAAGCAGGCGGCAAAGCCGGGGCCTCCTTCCTGCTCGTATTTCATTTCGGGTATCACCCCCAGGGCCTGACAGAAATCCTCCTGGTGCAGGCGCTCGATGCTTCCGGAGGAAAGCCGGGTGCGGTCGTAGCGCTCGATCAGGTAGACCTGCTGACCGGCGATGTCGATCGCCTCAGCTTTCGGTACCGGCAGGCCGACCCTCTGCGCCAGATTCATGCAAAACGCCTCGTTGACCACCGTGTCCTCGAGCCGCTCGATGGCGGTTTTGAGGATATGGGACGAGGGAGCGTTTCCTTCCGGCACGAAAAACTTCCCGTCCTCGACGTAGAGCGGGAGCTTGTTCTGTGCGCCGGCCAGGGAGAGCCGGACACCTTCCTCGCCTGCCAGTAGGGGGTGTGTCGGCAGTGTGGCAAGCTCCCGGGACAGATCCTCGGGGGAGATGGGACGGTAGTGCCCCGAGGAGCCGGGAAGTTCACCGGGGCGCAGCAGGGATACCGCCCCGGCGCAGTCCCCGCCGATCCCTTCCAGAAGGGCGAAGACGTTTTCCAAAGAAACGCCGAGTTGTCGCGCCACCTGACGCCGGATTTCCCCCTCGGGCAACAGGTTGGCAAAGAAGACCCGCGTGGCAGGGTCGTTGAAGGCGGCCTCGCGCAGCGGCAAAAGCCGCGACAGCGGCAAGGCGCCGGACAGGGCCCGATACCCCCCGTCATACCGGAAGCCGAGCCTGGCGGCGTCCCGGGTCAGTTCGCCCACCAGCCGGCCGCTCCAATAGACCAGCAGAGTCCCCGTCATCTAGCGCTCCTTTAAAGGGTCGGCGGACCGCGGAAAGACATATAGCTCAAGCCCCATTCGCTGCAGGACCTGCAGGGTCTTGCCCAGCTCGGCAGTCTCCTTCCCGTTCTCCAGCTGGGAAAGGAACTTGGTGCCGACCCCGGTCATTCCGGCGGCGACCTCCTGCCTAAGGCCTATCTCCTTCCGTTTCAACCGGATCACCCCGCCCAGTTGCTCGGTATTGGCTATCCTGCCGTATGCGGCTCTCTTCTTTGTATCGTCGTGATCTGTTGCCATGGCCCCCCCGACTTTTCCGTACGGACATATTATGTCCGACGAGGCAAGATTGTCAATAATTTTTCCGTACAGACAAATTTATCGTCGTGACCCTACCGTGACGACGGCATGTCCGTACCGACATATGCAACCAGACCTTTTCTCCCGAACAGGGCACGCCGCGCGCAGTCTGCCGCGGCGAGCGTTGCCGGAAGATCACAAAAAGGTTGTAGTCCTTGCGCAGGACCGGCAAATTGAATAAGGGAACCCAACTTCAGGAAAGACCGGGGGACCGGCAGAAAACGGTTACGACGGCGGGAGGCATTAAAAATATCCGGCACACCTCGCCGGGTGGCCGGATATTTTGGGATCATATTGTTATCTTATCGTCGATTTTTTGCCCTACATAATTCATGCATAGTGATTTTATCTAATGCAGAAAACAAATTATTTTAGCATGTTAGGTCATATAATCTTATTCAGCGAATACTCCACGATCCCTTCGGCACCAAGCTTCATCAGTTCGGGAACGATCCGTCGCACCTCCTTCTCGGGCATGATGCTCTCGATGGAGACCCAGTCGGAGTTGTAGAGGTGCGAGACCGTGGGGTTGTTCAGGCTCGGCAGGATGGCCGTGATGGCCGCGACCTTGCCGCCGGGCGCGTTCATCTTGAGCCCCACCATCCCCTCGGCGCGCAGCGCGGACTGGAGCAGCGTGGCGACCTGCTCGATCTTGGCCCGCTTCCAGGGATCCGCCCAGGAGGCCTTGTTGACGATCATCACCGGCACCGATTCCATCAGCTCGCAGACGATGCGCAGCCCGTTCGCCTTGATGGTCGAGCCGGTCTCGGTCACTTCGACGATGGCGTCGCACAGCCCCTCGACCACCTTTGCCTCGGTGGCGCCCCAGGAGAACTCCACGTTCACCGGGATGTCGCGCTCGGCGAAGTAGCGCTTGGTGAAGCCGACCAGTTCGGTGGAGATGGTGGCGCCGTGCAGGTCCTCGGGCCCCTGCACCTTCGAGTCGCCGTTCACCACCAGCACCCAGCGGGCGGGGCGGCGCGAGACCTTGGAGTACACCATTTCGCAGACTTCAACGACGTCCGAGTCGTTTTCGCGCACCCAGTCGCGTCCGGCGATGCCGACATCGATGGTGCCGCGCTCCACGTACTTCCCCATCTCCTGCGGGCGGATCAGGGAGCATTTCATCTCCTCGTCGTCCACACCCGGGAAATAGCTGCGCGACGAGATGGATATCTGCCAGCCGGCCTTCTTGAACAGTTCGACCGTGGCGCCTTCGAGGCTTCCCTTCGGGATGCCGAGTTTCAACAGATTGCTCATGGGTAGCCCTCGCAAAAGTGAAATGAAAAAGCTAAGACCGTCAGCCACGGAGGCACGGAGAGCGCGGAGAACATCAAAAGCAAAAACAGGCCGGGTTACATCGGAGAACGGCCGGAACAAGGCGCCCTTCGATGCTCCTCTTTTTGCCTTTCCCGCTTTCTCCGTGTGCTCCGTGTCTTCCGTGGCTAATGGTTTTTGGTTATTTTTTATAGACCGTGGCGGGATCGAAGAGCGGGTTGGAATGCTCCACCCAGGCGCCCTCCTCGTATCTCACATAGAAGCAGCTGCGGTTGCCGGTGTGGCAGGCGGCCGGACCGTTCTGTTTCACCTTGATGACGACGGTGTCGGCGTCACAGTCGGTAAGTACCTCGACGACATCCTGGGTATTGCCGGACTCCTCTCCCTTCATCCAGTACTTGTTACGGGTGCGGCTGAAGAACCAGGTCTTCCCCGACTCCAGTGTCAGGTTCAGGGTCTTCTCATCCATGAACGCGACCATCAGTACCTCGCCGGTCTCGTTGTCCTGGATAACTGCCGGGATCAATCCACCCATCTTCTCAAAATCGATCTTTATCATAGTTTCTCTCAGTCCTCGTGCGGCGTGTATTGATGAAAAGTAACTTTTCATACACCTGCGGAACCCCTATGTCAATAGTTATAACGGCGCTGCCGGCGATTGACGGCTCCCGTGGCGGCGGCACTCCCGCCGCGATGGGAGCCGCTTGATGGCGGCAGGAGTGCCGCGGCAACAAGACAAAAATGGCCCGACGGGTCTCTGCGCCGGGCCATCTCATATATTGCACATCACCTGCCGTCATCGGATAGCGTAAAGGGGATCCCTGAAGGCGTCCCGCTCTAATCCTCCGAAAGGAGCGTCCTGTCGTTTTCGAAGGTCTTGTGACGCAGCTCGTGGAACTTCTGAATCAGCTTTTCCACGGTCAGATCCTTCTTCGCCTGCCCCTCCACGTCGAAGATGATCTCCCCCTTGTCCATCATGAGCAGGCGGTTGCCGAACTCGATGGCGTGGCTCATGTTGTGGGTGATCATCATCGAGGTGAGCCTGTATTCCCGGATGAACTTGTCGGTCAGCTCCAGGACGATCTCGGCGTTCTTCGGGTCGAGTGCGGCCGTGTGCTCGTCGAGCAGGATCAGGGCCGGCTTGGAGAGGACCATCATCAAAAGGGTCAGGGCCTGCCGCTGCCCGCCGGAGAACATCACCAGGTTCTCCTTCATGCGATGCTCAAGCCCCATCCTGAGCTGGACCAGCTCACCCTTGAAATACTCCCTCATCTTGTTGTTGAGGCTTCTTTTCAGCCACTTGAATCCCTTCTTGTGGGTGATGGTCATGTTGTCTTCCAGGCTCATGTTGCCGGCGGTGCCCAGCAACGGGTTCTGGAAGATCCTGCCGATGTACTTCGCCCTCCTGTACTCCGGATCCCGCGTCACGTTCCGGCCGTTTAGAAAGATGGCCCCCTCGGTCGGGATGATGGTGCCGGCGATGGTGTTGAACAGGGTCGACTTCCCGGCGCCGTTACTGCCGATGATGGTGATGAAGTCGCCTTCCTTCACCTTCAGGTTGATGTTGCTTAAGGCCTGGTTCTCGTTGACGGTTCCCTGGTTGAAGACGACGGAAACATTTTTTAACTCTATCATTTTGCCACCATAGGCTTGAAAGCGACCTTCCTTTTGAATTTCTTGGCCTGGGTCAGCACCAGCAGGATGATGATCAGCACTCCCTTGATCAGGTTCAGGTCGCTGGGGGTCATGTGGATCAGGTAGCCGTAGTATCTCCCCAGGTACATCACCGCGTAGAAGATGATCGACCCGGCCAGCGCGCAGATGGTCAGGACGCCGATCTTGTTGCTCTTCAGCACCAGGAACTCACCGATCATCACCGAGGCGAGGCCGGAGACGATGATCCCCTGCCCGAGCCCCACGTCGGCAAAGCCCAGGTACTGAGCCGCGAAAGCGCCCGAGATGGCTACCAGTCCGTTGGAGAGGCCGACGCCGATGGTTTTCAGGGTCTTGGGGTTCACCCCCTGCGAGACCACCATCTGCTCGTTGTTCCCCATGGCGCCAAGCGTCATGCCGAGATCGGTGTGGAAGAAGAGGTCGATGAGGATCTTCACCACCAGGGCGACCAGCACGAAGAACACCAGCAGGATGTAATCGTCCGGGATGATCCCGGTGAACCTCTCGGTCACCTGGGACAGGATGGTCTCCTGCTTCAGGACCGGGACGTTGGCGCGGTTGCCCAGGATGCGGATGTTGATGGAGTAGAGCATGGTCATGGTGAGGATGCCGGCCAGGAGGTTGGGCACCCTGAGCTGGTTGTGGATCACCGCGGTGACGACGCCCGCCAGCACGCCGCCTGCGAAGGCGACCAAAAGTGCCAGCCAGCCGTTCATGCCCATGAGCAGGCACTGCACCATGAGTGCCGCGCCCAGGGGGAAGGAGCCGTCGACCGTCAGGTCGGGAAAATCCAGGATGCGGAAGGAGATGAATACGCCGAGGACCATGATGCCGTAGATCAGGCCTTCTACCAAAATACCTTCAATCATAACTAAACCGTTTACCCTTCGAATCTGAAATATCTGCTGCCCTGCATAAGCACTGTTACCTGCTGTAACTCCCTCCCCTTCAAGGGGAGGGAGTTCAAAGCCGAAGAGCTGCGCCGACAGGTTTACTTCTTGGTGATCTTGCCGTTTTGGCGGATCGTCTTGGCGCTCTTCACGATCTCCTTGGGCACGGTCAGGCCGAGCTTCTTGGCTACGTCAAGGTTGATCAGGAGGTCGACGTCGGACGGCTTGGTCATGAAGCGGGTCGGGATCTGCTCCGGCTTCTTACCCTTCAGGATTTCCACTACCATCTTCCCGGTTTCGCGACCCATCTTGTAGTAGTCGAATCCCCAGGCGGCGAGGACGTCGTAGGCCTCGGAGGAGCTGGGATCGGCAGACATGATGGGCACCTTGGCCTTCATGGCGACTTCAGCAACGGCACTCATGGCAGAGACGACCGTGTTATCGGTGCTGATGTAGAGCGCATCGACGCGGTGCATGATCGCCTGTGCCGCCTGCTTCACCTCGGCGGACTTGGTGACGGTGGTCTCGACGAACTCGATTTTCAGATCCTTGCAAACCTGCTTCACGATGCCGGCCAGCACCACGGCGTTCTCTTCGGAGCTGGTGTAGATGTGTCCGAGCCTCTTGACCTTCTTGATCCTGAGCAGCAGCTCGATCTGCTGCCGCACCGGGGTCATGTCGGAGACGCCGGTGACGTTCTTGTCGCCCTTCTTGAGCGAGGCGACCAGCCCGGCCTTGACGGGATCGGTGACGGCGGAGAACACGATCGGCGTGTTCTTCATGGTGTTGACCAGCGCCTGCGCGGTCGGTGTCGCCACGCCGATGGCCAGGGTTACCTTCTCGGATTGGAACTTGTTGGCGATGGATGCTGCGGTGCTGATGTCGCCGTTGGCATTCTGGATGTCGAAGGTCGCGTTGACCTTTTGTGCCTTGAGCTCGTCCTGTACCCCCTTGACTACCGCATCAAGGGCGGGGTGCGACACGATCTTGGAGACCCCGATCAGGACCTTCTTCGGGGGGGCTGCCGCGAAAACCGTTGCGGCACTTAACAGGGAAACTGCAAGACAGACCATCACCAGACTGAATTTCTTGCTCACCAGACACCTCCAGTTCCATTGAATTAAATTTTCCCGCGCGATCCGAAAATGGACGGACCATTTTCGGTGGCCGAGCATATCACCCCTGTAGAGTTATCGTCAATGATTATGGGAGCATTTTTGAAACAAACCTTTGATACCACCAAAAGCGGAACGGTTGACGGCCGGTTGGCGGGGGCCGATTTTAATCTCCCGGCACCCGGTCCATGGTTGACACGGGAAGATCAAAAAGGTTAAAGTACGCACGGTTGTTCCCGTTTTGCCCCGAAGCGTGGACAGCGAAAAACAGCCCGCCCCTGGAACGGCGTATGGTGGCAACTTAAGACGCCGGCATCGGTTTGTTCAGAGCAATCCACCCGAACTAAACGAAAAGTGTGCGGTCCAGACCGGCTGTGGCCGAGGCAGCGTTGCCTTGAGCGCCATTCAGTCGACCTGCTTCGGCATGATACCTATTGAAGGAGTCCCACGTGAAGCGTCCGCACCTGTCCTCTAAGCACCCCTTTCTGCTGCTGGCCCTCGTCGCACTGCCGCTTTGCCTTGCCGGATGCAAGGAGAATTCCTCCGGGAGCCAGCACGCGACTGCATCCGCCGCGACCTTGAAGTACGGCAGTTCCAGCTCCGCAACGAGCGCGGCTCCGGCAGCCCCGGCGGCCGCAACGACGGCTGCCCCTGCTGCCCCGGCGGCGCCTGCGGCCGCCTTCGGCCAGCAGACGAGCGCCGTCCCCAAGCCAAAAGCCGGGAAGGCTAAGGGTGCCGCAACGGCCGATGCTGCTCCCGCGACAAAGTACCGCGCGGGGGAGGACCCCGACTTTGCCGCCAAGAAAGGGTGGCCGGTCAAGTATCCGACGCCGCTGCCGGGCTCGCTGCTGCCGCGAAAGCGCATCGTTGCCTACTACGGCAACCCCCTTTCCAAACGCATGGGCGCGCTGGGTGAATTCCCCAAGGACGAGATGCTGCAGCGCCTGAAGCGCGAGGCGGGGCGCTGGCAGGCGGCCGATCCGTCGCACCCGGTACAGCCCGCGCTGCACCTGATCGCGGTAGTGGCGCAGGGGGACCCGGGCAAGGCCGGGATGTACCGCATGATCATGCCGGATGCCGTCATCAACAAGGTGTACGGCTGGGCCAAGGAAGCGAACGCCATCCTGTTCATCGACATCCAGACCGGCCATGACAACATCCGCGCCATCCTGCCGCGCTTCGAGTGGCTGCTGAAAAACCCTGACGTGCACCTGGGGATCGATCCGGAGTTCAACCTGATCAAGAGCGGGGCGAAGCCGGGGAGCAAGATCGGGACCTATGACGCGGCCGACATAAACTACGCCTCCGGATACCTCAGGGATCTGGTGAAGAAATACAACCTCCCCCCCAAGGTACTGACCGTGCACCGGTTCACCCGCAACGGGGTGACCAACGCACGCAACATCGTGCTGCGGCCCGAAGTGCAGATGGTCATGCACATGGACGGCTGGGGCGCGCCCTGGCTGAAGCGGGACTCCTACAAGGACTACATCGTCTCCGAGCCGGTCCAGTTCACCGGTTTCAAGCTCTTTTACCACAACGACACCAAGAAGGGCGATCCGCTCATGACGCCGCCGGAGGTGCTCAAGCTGCACCCGAAACCGGTCTACATCCAGTACCAGTAAGGTCGAGGCAACAAACGTGGGGGGCGAATCATGATTCGCCCCCCTACGCGTTTGCGGACAGGTGGGGTTCGGTGCAGGGTGCCCGGGGCGAATGATGATGCGCCCGGCTTTTCAGGACCAATCGAAACGGACCTTGGTGTCGCGCGCCCCGCCGTCGAAGCTGCGCTCCACGAAGGTCGCCCGGCGCTCCCGGTCCACAAGCAGTATGCTGGAAGAGCGGGTGCCGTAACGCTCGCCGGCGATGAAGATGGAGGAGAGCGCCCTTTCCAGCTCCAGCCCGACCCCGGTATCGGGGAGCTCCGCGTCGGGGGCCCGGGTCCGGTCGGCAAGGATGGCGAAAAGGTCTTCCAGGGAGAAGTCGCCGGCTGCCAGCAGGCGGCACAGGGCCTCTTTGCCGCGCTCCACCTTCGGCCAGGGGGTGTTCAGCAGATGGTTGCTCAACCCGTGAATGCCGGGCGCGATGCTGACCATGTCATCGTTTTTGTTCGAGTAGCAGTAAAGCCGGTCCGCATCGCCCAGTAGCAGGTTGTAGCCGCGGTAGGCACGCGCCTTGTCACGCAGCTCTGCCAGATACAGCTGCGCGGCCGTTTCCCCGCCGAGATATTCGCTCACCAGGTGCCCGCGTGACAATCCGTGCCTGCCCGGCTGCTCCGCTTGCCGATAATTGGTCAGCGCGGCGATGCGCCCGGTTGTCGTCACGCCGAGCCAGCTCCCGCCATGGACCAGGTCCCTCCCCGCGAAGATTTTGGCGGCATCCCCCCAGTAACCGGCCGCAGCCGTCGGGCGCTGATAGAATTCGTCCCGGTTCGCCGCCAGAATCAGGCGATACCGGGGATGCGCCTGATAAGCCAATAGAACTGTGCACATCGGTCATCCCTGCATCAACACATCTGTTGTATCTCTTTCTGCTGTCCCTCCGTAAGCCCCTCGAACCTCATGCCCAACCCGGCGATGCAGCGCGCCTCCCCCCATTGCACGGACCAGCGCACCGTCGCGGCGATGGGAGTGTGATCCGCAAGATCTATGAAACGCAGCCAGAGCCTGGTGCCGATCTCGAAACGCTCCATGGTGTGCAGGAAGAACCCTTCCGCGGAGAGGTTGACGGTGAATGCCTGCGAGGTGTTCTGCGCCGAAAAGGTGCCGTCGGCAGAGAGCAGCACATTGAGGTTGATCGGCTTTCTCCTGCACCTGCGCAGCGGTCGGGCTGAAAAGGACCGGCAGCGGTTCTCGATGAAGGATTTCAGCGCAGCCTCCGCGTCGGGAGAAAAATTCTGCTCCAGCGGGCTCAGCGCGATTCTCTTCTGCTTCGCTTCCCATTTCACCCGCAGTACGGGATAAAGATTGATGCAGTCGTAGGCAATGACCTTCTCTTCCTTGCTGCAGCGGACCAGTGTCAGGATGTCGATGACCAGGCCGCTGTAGGCATTTGTCATAGCCAGGCCGGACATCTCTTCGAAAGACGACGCTACGTCATATGGCACGTCGAGTTGTGACAGGGCCTCCGTGTAGGCCCTGCCTGCTTCGATGCCGTTAACTACTATGAGAATTCTGGTATCAGTCATCGGGCACGGTTTTCCTTTTTATGACGCCGAGCATCCGTAATATCTGGTCAATGCGGGGGAAGATGCCCTGTAAAACGTGGAGTTATGACAGAGATCGCACAAGTTGCGGAAAATGTCCAGCTTCACTATAACCTCTTCCAAAAAGAACTTCAAACCTGCTCAGACCCGTACGGCAGCCTGTGGATCCTCGTGACGCGCGGCGGCAAGGGGTGGCCGCAAGCTGTCCCGGGCTTTTTGACTTTGGCGCGTTTCACGCTACAATCTTCAACATTGTAAAATCTTAATTTTATACCCGACACAACACTGTTAAGCAGTGGCACCATGCCACTGTCACGACATTTCCCCAACAGGAGAACTCATCATGCAGGTTGATCCCAAACTCATCAAGCTCATTGAATTCGTCAAGAAAGAGCTCGCCAGAGGCAAAGGTATCGGCGATCTGAGTGAGACGGACGATTTGGTCGAGGCCGAAGTCATGGATTCTCTGGGCATCATGAAGCTGATCCTTTTTCTGGAGGACAACTTCTCGACAAAGATTTCGGACGACGACCTGACCTTGGAAAATTTCCGCTCGATTGAGACGATCCATGCCCTGGTAGAGCGTAAGGTGCAAGAAGGTGGGCGCATATGATGAACTTTTCCCTTACCGATACCCAGCAGCTCCAGTGGGAGAGCATCGTCGATTTCTCCCGGCGCGAACTCAACGCGAACCTGCGCGACAACGATCGGCTGGGGCAGTTCCCCCTGGAAAACTGGCGAAAGTGCGCCGAGATGGGGCTGGTCAGCCAGCTCACCCCCGAGGAGCACGGCGGGCTCGGGGAGGACCTCCTCTCCTGTGCCGTCTCGATCGAGGCGCTCAGCTACGGATGCGAGGACAGCGGGTTGGTCCACGCCATCATCACCCAGCTTTGCTGCATCGTGCTCTTGAACCTCTACGGCTCAGAGGCGCAAAAGGGGCGCTACCTCGGGCGACTCTCCAGCGGCGAGCTGATCGCGGCCCAGTCGGTCACCGAACCGGATGCGGGCTCCGACGTGCTGTCCATGCGCACCAGGGTCGACGACCACGGCTGCGGCTTTTCCCTCTCGGGAGGCAAGGTGTTCATCTCCAACGGCCCGCTGGCCGGCCTGGTGATCGTCTTCGCCAAAAACGGCGACGCAAAATCGGCCTTCGGCGGCGACATCACCTGCCTGCTGGTCGAGAAAGAGACCGCCGGGTTCAACGTCGGCAAGCCGCTGGCGAAGATGGGACTGAGGACGCTGCAAAACAGCGAGCTCTTCTTCGACGATGCCCGCGTCCCAGCCGACATGATGCTCGGCAAGAGCGGTCACGGCATGTTCATCTTCAACGAGGCGATCGAATGGGAGCGCGTGCTGATGACGGCATCGCACCTGGGCACCATGGAAAGGGTGCTGGAAAAGAGCGTCAGCTACGTAAAGACGCGCAAGCAGTTCGGCAAGGAGATCGGCAAGAACCAGTCCGTCTCCAACAAGATAGGCAACATGAAGGTCAGTCTGGAGCTGGGCAAGCTGATCCTTTACAAGATGGCCTGGCTCAAGGACCAGGGTAAGAGGGCCACGCTGGAGGCTTCGGTCGGCAAGCTCTTCGTCAGCGAAAGCCTGAAGAGCGCCTGTCTCGATGCGGTCCAGATCCACGGCGGTTACGGCTACATGCAGGAATGCGACCTGGAACGGGACCTGAGGGACAGCATCGCCGCCACCATCTATTCCGGCACCTCCGAGATGCAGCACAACATCATCGCCAGGATGCTGGGACTATAGATGAACGGATATCTTTTGCAGAGTTATCTCGACGACAGCCGGCTGGCCGATCCGGAAAAGCCGGCCCTCATCGACGAGCATGGCACGATGAGCTATGAACTGCTCCATGAGCAGGCCAACCGCATGGCGCGGTCGCTGGCGGCCGGCGGGGTGCAGCGGCAGGACCGCGTGGTGATCTGCCTGAAACGCTCCTGCCGGGTGGTCATGGCTCTGCTCGGCATCCTGAAGGCCGACGCCATCTACGTCCCGGTCGATGTCAGGGCGCCCGCGGAGCGGCTTTTCAACGTGATCGCCGATTGCCGGCCCAGCGCCCTGATCTGCGAAGAGCAGTTGCTGCCGCTTTTTTCCGGCGCCAGGCAGAGGGTACCGAGCCTGCGCCTGCTGGTGGTCCTGGGAGCGCGGACGGAGCCTCGCTACGACCTCGATCTGCCGCAGGTCAACTGGGAGGAACGCGCCGAAGCCGCGCCGAAGCCCCCCCCTTACCGCAACATCGATACCGATGCCGCCTATATCCTGTACACCTCCGGCTCCACGGGAAGTCCCAAGGGGGTCACCGTTTCCCACCTGAACGTGACGAGTTACGTCAACTGGGCGGTGCCCTGCTTCCAGATCGGCAGCAGGGACCGCATCCTCGGTACGGCTCCCTTCCACTTCGACATGTCCACCTTCGACATCTTCACCTCGCTCAAGGCCGGGGCCACGCTCTGCATCGCCCCGGAAAGGCATCTCCTCTTCCCCGGCAAGCTGCTCGACCTGATCGAGATGGAAGGGATCACCATCTGGAAGGGGGTATCCTCGCTGCTCATGTACCTCTCCAGCACCGGCTCGCTGAAGCAGGAGCGCATCCCCTCCCTGGAGAAGGTGCTGTTCGGCGGCGAGGTCCTGCCGGCCAAGCATCTGATCAACTGGATGAGGAGCTATCCGTCCAAGCGCTTCTACAACGTGTACGGCCCGACCGAGGCGACCGGCATCTCGGCGTATTACCCCGTCGAGCAGGTGCCGGCCGGCATCGACGACTCGGTCCCCATCGGCAGGTCCTGCGCCAACACCGAGATCCTGGTGCTGGCGCAGGACGACCGGGTGGCCGAGGTCGGGGAGACGGGGGAGCTCTGCATCCGCGGTTCAGGTCTCAGCCTCGGCTACTGGAACGACGAGGAGAAAACGGCGCGCGCCTTCGTCCGCAACCCTTTCGGCTGCACGCAGCAGGACCGCCTTTACCGCACCGGCGACCTGGCCAGGATGAGGGAGGACGGCGTCCTCGAGTATCTGGGGAGGAAGGATTTCCAGATCAAGTTCATGGGATACCGCATCGAGACGTTCGAGGTGGAAAAGGCGATCCTCTCGCTGGAAAACATCCAGCAGGCGGCGGTACTTTTGTGCAGGGGCGCCCAAAGCGAACTTGCCGAACTGGTCGCCTTCATCGAGGGGCCCCTGGCGGTCGATGCGGAGGCCATCCTGCAGGGTCTGGGGCGGTCGCTGCCATCCTACATGTTGCCCAAGCAGATCATCCCGCTGGACAGGATTCCGCTCACCGATCGGGGCAAGACCGATCGGGCCGCGCTGCACGATTACTACCAGAGACACATGGAGCAGGTCGCCAAGGGGAATCCGGGATGACCGGACTCGCCGCCCAGGACAGTTCGCGGTACCTCTGCGTGCTGCGCGCGCTGAGATCCTCCTGCCGCTTTTACGACATCCACGTGCATCCCTACGAGATCCTGTTCGACAGGTTCTCATACCAGGACGACCCGACACCCGGCGTAGCGAGCCTGGAGGGGAAAAGCTACCAGCCCCCCTCGGTGAGCCCGCACTTCAGTTTTCCCGAAATGGCGCAGTTCAACGACGAGGCGCGGTCGCAAAGGCTCCGGGAGATCTCCGTGATGCTGCTGAGAAAGGTCTACGGCAGCGTAGGGGAGCGGGTCTTCCTGGACCAGATGGAGCTTGGCGCCATGGACAAGGTGCTTTTGCTCCCGGCCGCGGCCGATTCGGGAGGCGTCGCCCGGTTCGACAGCCGGATGCGCTGGGTCACGCGAGTCTACGGCAACCGGGACAAGTTCTGGATCGCCGGGAGCATCCCGCCGGAGCTGGGGGGCGCGGAAATCGGCGCTTATGCGGCGGCCCTCCGGGCGCAGTACGGCATCAGGGCGATGAAATGCCATCCGGTTGTGTCAGGGATCGATCTGGGGAGCGCCGCGGGGAGACAGTGGCTGGAGCTGATGCTGGCTGCCTGCCGGGAACTGCAGCTCCCCCTGCTGCTGCACGCCGGCAGGAACAACCCCTACTGGGGCGGCAGTCGCGGCAATTTCGGCTCTCTGGAGCATCTCAGAGAGATAAACTTTTCCCAGGCAAGGGAACCGGTGATACTCGCGCACGCCGGTTTGCACCGCTGCAGCATGCAGGAAATCAGGCAGGAAGGGTTGCCGATGCTGCAACGGATGCTGCGAAGGCACGCCAACCTGTACGTCGACATTTCCGGCATCGGATTCGAGCCGTTGAAACTCGTGCTGCAGGCGGTGGACGGCGACCGGATACTGTTCGGCTCCGACGCATTGTACGTTCCACAATGGGAGGCGGTGACCATGACCATGCACGCGCTGAAGGAGCTGGGTATGAAGGTGGAAGAGCGTTTCGTCCAGTTTGCCAGCATCAACCCGAACGAGATCATCTTCAAGGAAGGGCTGCCATGCTGAACTCATTGCGGATCAGATGGAACCAGTTTCTGGAACTGGCCAGGGAGCAGTCGCCGCGGGAGGCGCTCCTGAAATCCCTGGCGACCTACGTGAACCTGAACCGGATCGTCGTGCCGGTCTACAACGACCTGTCGACGCCGAAACAGAGCGTCAAGCCCGAGGCGGGCTCTTGCCTTGAGTTCCTGGTCGTGGACGGCGAGAACGCCCCATCGGTCGCCGACAAGAACAAGACGGTGAGCAGGAGATTGAAGGGGACCCATAACACCCGGGCCGGATATTACGCCTACGCGGTGCTTTTGAACGGAGAGATAATCGGTGATATCTGGTGCGCAGCACCGGGCAAAGTCAGGCGGGACCCCATCCATCCCGATCTCGCCTGGTTGGGGATAGAGTGCGGCGAGAAGGAGGCCTACATGTTCGACATGTACGTGGCGCCGGAGTCGAGGGGAAAGGTCGTCACCGGCTTCCTGCTGGCAAACGCACTGGAGCACCTGAAGAAGAGCGGCATTGAGAGGGTTTACGGCTTCTACGACAAGGCGAACCTCCCCGCGTTATGGATCCACCGGCTCTTCGGGTACACGGAGCTCGAAAAGAGAAGGGTATCCCGGATTCTCATCTACAAGAGGTCCGAGGCGGTGGTGTCGGGCGGGTGACGGTGAAGTGAGCCCCCCGGAGCCGGGACGACCATCAAAGAAGCGGCATTGAAATCGGGCGCTCGCCCTTATCGTCGAGCGCCCGATTCAGTTGTCTGCGGCCGGAAGCGTTGCTAGAGGAGTTGCCTCGCTGCCGCCAGCACCGCGCCGTAGTCGGGCTCCTGGGTAACCTCGGGGACATGCTGGATGTAGCGGATGGTGTCGTTTTTGTCCACCACAAAGATGGACCGGGAAAGAAGCTTCAGTTCGTCGATCAGTACCCCGTAAGCCAGACCGAAGCAGCGGTCGCGGTAGTCGGAAAGGGTGATCACCTTGTCGATCCCCGCCGCCGCGCACCACCTCTTCTGGGCAAAGGGCAGGTCGAGGCTGATGGTGAGCACGGCAACCTCTCCCGGCAGGCCCGCCGCTTCCTGGTTGAAGCGTCTGGTCTCCGTGTCACAGACCGGCGTATCCAGAGAAGGAACGGCACTGATGATCTTGACCTTCCCTGCATAGCTCGCCAGGTTCACCGCTGCGAGTGAATTATCCACCACGGAGAAATCGGGGGCAGGGTCGCCCACCTTCAGCTCCGGCCCGACCAGCGTCATCGGATTCCCCTTGAATGTGATCTTTGTCATGGTCCCTCCCCGAAATTAGTTTCGGGAAATAGTAAGACATTTCGCCGGGAATGCAAGTGGACGATTCGGGCAGAGAACGGGGACGGGTTATGTCCGAACGGCCTTGGCGGGTTTGCTGGAGCTTACGGCGACGATGGTGACGGTCAGATCGCCGGCGGGACGCTTGATGGTGATCTCGTCGTCGACTTTTCGACCCAGCAGCGCCTTGCCGACCGGGGAATCGACGCTGATCCGGCCGAGACTGACGTCGAATTCGTCCGGCCCCACCAGCTGGTAGCAGCGCTCCTCGCCGTTCTCATCCTCATAGCTCACCCAGCAGCCGAAACTGACCGAGGCCGGGTTGAGAGGAGGGTAGACGACCTTCAGCACCTTGAGCCGGTCTCCCAGGTGCTTCAACTCCCGGTCGATCTCCCGGAGCCGCTTCTTTGAATATATGTACTCCGCGTTCTCCGAGCGATCGCCCTCGGCAGCCGCTTCGGCCATGTTTTTGACCATGCGCGGTCTCTCTGTTTCCCAAAGGAAGTCGTAGCGCTCTTGCAGCCGCCTGCGGCCTTCGGCGCTTATCATGTTGGTCATTTTCTTCCTTCCTCGGTTTCTGCGAAATGCTCGTGTAAAAAAGAGCGGCAACAGGCAACAGGTTCTTCCCGGTACTCACTGTAAAGAAGGGGGCTCGGCTGGCGCCGGTTCATCAGGGGCTGCCTCGGCGTGTGGCGCGGTGATTATCATCGGCACGGCGGGGAGCTCTTCATCGTCGGGAAGGTCGGCGCTCTCTTGCGCCGCGCAGATTTCTTCCTGCGCCAGCTCGAGCACCGACTCGGGCGGTACCGGCTCGAAGGGGGATACTGCGCCTTCGGCGACGCTCTTACTCAGTTCCCTCCTGTTCTTGTCGAACATGATGGTCCCGCGGATCCTGTAGCTGGAAAATGCGCAGTCGAGCTCGTAGTTGGTGAGGATGTAGGAGAGGTTGTTCAGGTTGTACTCTCTCTTGAAATACTCCTTGTCCTTGGCGACGGACTTGACCCAGAACAGGTAGACGCCGTCGGGGAGCGAGACGATGGTCTTTTGATCCAGGTAGTACCTGAGATCGCCGTCCTCGGCGAAGTTGTTCCACCTGTCGTCCTTGCCATGACATACGCCGCAAAGCATGAGGATAGCCAGCACCACGCATGTTATTCTGACTGCCATTTCCCCCCCTTCGTCGCCTAGGTGCACTCCCGGGCGGATCGGCGCTGCATACGGCCTCTACGGCATCCATGCCGGCTGAAGCTTTCGCGAGATTGCCATGATAGACGAGTTTGCGCGCCAAGGCAACTGCGGAGCGCCCTGCCAGGCACGGCGGCAATGATGGCCGCTGCAGGCCGCCCATCCGTCTACCTCAGCGAAGCGCCGCACAATAGCCACGGTTCATCCGGCTGCCGTACTGCGTCCGGGTTCCCTCATTGCCCCTCGTGACGATACTGCCTGATCGCCTTCTCGTACGTTTTCTGTATCTCGCCGGACGGGCCCGCCTGCCGGTAATGAATGAAGTACCTGGCCAGGTAGTAGGCCAGGATCAGGATGAGGATGGTCCAGAGCGCCCTGGAGGCGACCCGCTGCCAGGTCACCGGTTCCTCGCCCCGCGGACGGTCCGGCTCGGGAAGTACACGCCGGTCGGCGAGCAGACGCAGGTGCTCTAGCTGTGCCACCGAGATGTGCCGGAAGATCAGATCGCGGTCCCTCTCGTCGAGGAACACGAACTGCATGCCGGCCGGGAAGGAGCGTCCCCCTTGCTGCGCCCTGGGCGCCATCGCGTGAATGACCTGCGCCACCGCCTGGATCTGCCGCGGCGCAGCGAGCGGCAGGTGAATCTCGAGGTTCAAAAGCTGGTCCGGCTGCACCGGTTCGGGGAGATTGATGCAGATCCCGCCGCCGCCAAGGTTTATCTCGGCCCAGAGCACCTCGTGCCAGTCAAGCGGTGCAGAGGGTAGGTAGCGGGCCTTCTGCGCGGCGATGACGATCTCGTCATAACCCTGGAATTTCATATGCTCGACGTCCCTGCGGTGCTCCCAATCGCTCTGGACATCCTTCCTTGCCACGTCTTTTACCGGCGCGTACCTGAGCCTCAGGTTCAGGTTGATCCGGAAAAACTGGCGGCGCTCCCGGAGCGTGAAGCTGCCGAAGAGCCGGATCCGCAGCACACGCCCGCCGGGCTTGTCGATCACGATGCCGCTGCAGGTGTAGACTTCCTTTCTGATCCAGACGCTTACGTCGAGGATGGAGCCGAGGTCGACCCGCACGTTGGTCGGGAGCACGTCACGGGAGATCTGTGCCAGCAGTTCGTCCTCGCGGGACTCGGTGATGATGGCCCAGTCCCGGAATACGCCCCCCCCGGAGAGCGGGATACCTATCTCAATCCGCATCCCGTCCCGGAGATAATCCCTGTAGGCGGCATAATAATCGTCCTGCATGCGGTCGTCCCTGTGCAACATATTAATAGGCGGTTATTGCTAACACATTAAACTGCAACGGGGAGATTTGCAAGGCTGCCGATCAATAAGCTTCGCCCCCGGCACTGCATCGCCTCGCAATTCCTTGACATTTCCCCATGCTATGTTATCCAGTTACAGTTCATTAGACATTTGGACCACAAGGAGGAGTCATGAAAAAAATGGCAAGAGCGGCGGCAGCCCTGATCGTGGTGCTGGCAGCGGCGCAGGCTATGGCGGTTTCCGCCGGCAAGAGCGTGGAGTGGAACACCTCGATGGGCAAGGTCGTCTTCAAGGGGGATGACCACGCCGGCAAGGGGCTCAAATGCAACGAGTGCCATTCCAAGATCTTCAAGATGAAGAAGGGCTCGACGGTGATGAAGATGGCGGACATCAACGCAGGGAAGTTCTGCGGCGAATGCCACAACGGCAAGAAGGCCTTCAAGGCTGTCGGCAACTGCGCCAAATGCCACAAGAAATAGCCGGCCTCAGCTGAAGTGCAGTAACAGACCTACCGCGGCTGCTCCAAGGATCACGGCCATAGGCGCTATGGCCGTGAACTGGAGCAGCGCGAAACCCACGCCCAGCAGCAGGAAATCACGCGCGCTGGCAAGCGAGGTCCGGCCGAGGTTGAAGGCCGCGGCAAAGACGAGCCCGACCACAGCGGGCAGGATGCCGTCCAGGAAGTGGTGCACCGCCGCGATCCTGCGAAACTTCTCGTAGCGGCTGGAGAGGAAAAGCATCAGGGCCGTGCAGGGGAAAAATATGCAGCCGGTGGCAACCAGCGCCCCCGCAAAACCCGCCCCCTTGTAGCCGGCGAAGGTGGCCAGCATGGCGAGCGGGCCCGGGGTGAGCTGGGAGAGTGCCACGCCGTCCAGGAACTCCTTCAGGGTGAGCCACTGCATCTGGTCCACCATGATGCGGTGCAGAAGCGGTATCAGCACGTAACCGCCGCCGAAGAATATCACGCCGATCTTGAGAAAAACCCAGGCAAGCTGGACGATGCCGACCATCAGCCAAGCCTCCCCGTGCGCCACCCCTTCCAGAGTCCCCAGCAGCCGGCAATCGCCAGCACCGTGAGTGCGCTCATCCCGAACAGGGCCGAGGCGGCAAAGGCCGCAGCCGCGACTGCAGCGGTTCCCAACCGGGCAGCCTTCTTTCTCGCCATGCCGATACCCGCGACCAGGATCAGCGCGATGACCACCGGGTTCGAGCCGAGCAGCGCCGATTTCAGCTCCGGGACCTCGTGAAAGCGGAAGTAGAGCATGCTGAGCGCCGATATCATCAGGAAGGAGGGGGCGATGAACGAGGCGGCAGCCAGCACGCCGCCGACGGCGCCGCGCAGGTAGTATCCGACGAAGGTGCAGCTGTTGAGCGAAAACGGCCCCAGTATCTGGCCGAAGGCCAGGCCGTGCATGAACTCGTCGTGCCCGAGCCACCTCTTCTCCTGCACGCAGCGCCGCTCGACGAGGGCGACGATGGCCATGCCGCCGCCAAAGCCGGTGGCGCCTATCATGAAGAAGGTGGCCGCGATCTCGCGCAGGCTTGCCTTTTTGATCTCTTTTTCCATGCGGGGTTTATAGCAGGATCGGTGCGAATAGAAAAGCATAAATGCCCCCCTGCTCTTTGCCGGACGCCTCCGATCGGCTCGCGGGCCCATCCCCACCCCCGCCTCCCCTCTGCAGGGGAGGGAGGTGCTTGCTGAGGAGATGGTGCGTTGCGCACCGGGCGGCGGGGACTTTGTGCCCCCTTCGATTTTTATTGCCCTAAAGGCTCAAAAGAAATACAAGAGGATCCTGGATAATGAGCGAGACTCCCTCCCTTTGGAGCGAAGGAGATGGAACCATGAGCACCGTAACCAAGAGATCCGTCTGCCCGTTCGACTGCCCCGACACCTGCGGCATCCTGGTGCAGGTCGCAGCGGGTCAGGCCGTCGGGGTAAAGGGCGACCCGCAGCACCCGTTTTCCCGCGGCACCCTCTGCCCGAAGATGCTGCACTACGAAAAAAGCGTCCACTCGCATCTGAGGCTCACCACCCCCCTGCTGAGAACGGGCCCCAAGGGGTCGGGCGAGTTCACCCCGGTCTCCTGGGACCGGGCGATCGCAACCATAGCGGAGCGCTGGCGCGGCATCATCGCAACGTACGGGGCGCAGGCCATCCTCCCCTACTCCTACGCCGGGACCATGGGGGTGGTCCAGAGAAACGCCGGACACCCGTTCTTCCACCGGCTGGGCGCCTCCCGGCTGGACCGGACCATCTGCTCCCCGGCCAAGGGGGCGGGTTGGCAGGCGGTCATGGGGCGCACCCCGACACCGCACCCGGACGCAGCCGGCAAGAGCGACCTTTTGATACTGTGGGGCATCAACGCGGCCGCCACCAGCATCCACTTCCTGAACGCGGTAAGGGAGGTGAAAAAAAACGGCGGCGAGGTCTGGCTCATCGACACCTACGAGACACCGACTGCGGGGGCCGCGGACCGGACCTTCCTGGTGCGCCCGGGAAGCGACGGGGCGCTGGCGCTCGGCATCATGCACCTCCTGGCGCGCGACGGCCTCACCGACGCCCCCTTCATCGCCGGACAGGTGCAGGGCTTCGACGAGCTGCTAAGGGACGTGCTGCCGGAATACACCCCGGCCGAGTGCTCGCGCCTCACCGGGCTCGCGGCTGAGACCATAGAGGCCATGGCGAAAGCCTACGGCGGCGCCCGGGCCCCCTTCATACGCCTGGGGAGCGCACTGTCGCGCTACGGAAACGGCGCCATGACGGTCAGGTGCATCTGCTGCCTCCCGGCGCTGGTGGGCGCCTACGGCAAGGAGGGGGGTGGCCTGTTCCCGGACACCTCCACCGGCGCGGCCTTCGCCACGGAGCACCTGCTGCGCGAGGACCTGATGCCGGGCACCACCCGCCTGGTGAACATGAACCTGCTGGGGCACGCCCTGAACGAGCTGGCCGACCCGCCCGTCATGGCTCTCTACGTCTACCACTCCAACCCGGCGGCGGTTACCCCGGACCAGAATGCCGTGCTGAAGGGGCTCGCGCGGGAGGATCTCTTCACCGTGGTGCACGAGCGGTTCATGACCGATACGGCGCGCTACGCGGACCTGGTGCTCCCGTCGACCTCGTCGCTTGAGCACAGCGACCTCTACCGCTCCTACGGCACCTACTGCATCCAGCGCGCGCAAGCCGCCATCGAGCCGGTGGGGGAGAGCAGGTCGAACTGGCAGGTCTTCTCCCTCTTGGCCGCGGCGCTCGGCTTCGAGGAGGAGATCTTCACGCTGGACGCCGACCAGATGATAGACCGGCTGTTGGCCATCCCCTCCCCGATGCGGCAGGGGATCGACCTGGCGGCCTTCGAGGCGGGACAGGCCGTCGAGTTGAGCGTCGAGCGGGGGGGGTGGGGCACCGCTTCCGGCAAGATCGAGATACTGAACCACAGCCTCGCCCTGCCGCTGCCGCGCTACCTCCCCACCCACGAGGAGCACGGCACGCTCCCGTTTCGGCTCATGACGGCGCCCACCCCCTTCGCGCTGAACGCCTCGTTCTACGAGCAGGAGGATCTGCGCGGGAAGCAGGGGGGGATGCGGCTCAAGATGAACGCCGCCGACGCCGGGGCGCGCGGGCTCGTCGAGGGCGAGCGGGTGATCGCCTGGAACGGGCTGGGCGAGGTGACCTTCCTTTTGAGCGTCACGCACAAGGTGCCAAGCGGCGTGGTGGTTGCCGAGGGGGTCTGGTGGCTCGCCTTCGCCCCGGGGAACCGCTCCGTCAACGCGCTCACCTCGCAGCGCCTCACCGACCTGGGGGGCGGCAGCACCTTCTACGACAACCGCGTGGACGTGCGGCGCGAGTCGTAGCACGATTTGCCTCATGCTTTTGCGGCAATTGCCGATGTGAATAGCATCGATCGGCAAAAACGGCACGGGGGGAGTATGCAACCTAACAAGAAGATCCTGCTGGAGAGCGGCACCAACGAGCTTGAAATCGTGGAATTCAGGATTGACGAGTGCGATGGCAAAGGGAACCGGGTCCCCTGCTATTTCGGCGTCAACGTGGCCAAGGTCAGGGAGATCATCAGGCTGCCGAACCTGCGCAAGGTGCTGAACGCGCATCCGGCCATAAGCGGCATGATCAAGCTCAGGGACCAGGTGATCACGCTGATAGACCTGGCCCAGACGCTCAACAAGAACACCGAAGGGATCGCGGCGGACCGGGTCATCGTGCTCGAGTTCAACAGGATCGTGGTGGGCATCCTGGTGCACTCGGTCTCCCGCATCTACCGCATCTCCTGGGAAAACGTGGAGCCGCCGGTCAAGGCGATTCACGACGCCAACATAACGGGTGTCGTGAAGATGGAGGACCGCATCATCCTGATCCTCGACTTCGAGAAGATCATAGCGGAACTCTGCTCCGCCGAGGCGCTCTCCGCCCCGAGCGAAGAGCTGATGCTGGCGCACCCGGCGCTGAACCGCGGCGAGAAGACCATCCTGGTCGCGGACGACTCCAATTTCATCCGCAGCACCATCTGCGGCTCGCTGCGCCAGGCGGGGTACCACGTGCTGGAGGCGGAAAACGGCGAGGAGGCGTGGGAAAAGGTGAACGCGATGCGGGAGAAATGCATCCAAAGCGGCGCCGACATCTCAGAGCTTTTGAACCTGATCATCACCGATATCGAGATGCCGCGCATGGACGGGTTGCACCTCACCTCGCTGATCCGCAAGGAGGGGGCACTGGACCAGGTCCCTGTGGTGATCTTCTCGTCGCTGGCCAGCGAAGACAACAAGGTCAAGTGGAAAAACCTCGGCGCGAGCGACATCCTGACCAAGCCGGACCTGCCGAACCTCGTGGAGAAGGCGGACAGCCTTGTCCTTTGACGGGCGCCCGGAGAGTCCCGCCGGCTCCTATTCCCGGCCGGCTAAAACCGGGCGCCGGGGCCGGAGGGGCCGCGGCTTAGCGCGTCGAGAAAGTCTTTCAGCGCCACTGCCTGGCGCTCCTCCAGATCCAGGAACTCCACGCCGAACCCGGGAGGGAGCGTGGCGTTGAGCCGTTTGTCCTGCTCGTTGGTCCAGGCCACCCGTCCCTTCACCTCCATGAGGACCGGTTCCGTCCCGGGGAGGTAGAGCGCCAGCTTGAGGGGCTTTTCCTGCGGCAACGGCTCCAGGCTGGCAAGGAAGGCGCCGCCGTCGCTTATGTCCATGGCGTGGGCTGCGACCGGCGTCCTGCCGAGCAGCAAGAGCACCGGGATCAGGCAGGGGACCCGGAGCTCGCGCCGGTCCACATCCTGCGTGTACTTGCGCGCCATTCCCAGGAACTCCCGGCGATCGATCGGCTTGGTGAGAAAGTCGTCGCACCCCGCCGCCCTGGCGCGCTCACGGTCGTCCTCCCGCCCCGCCGTGGTCAGCATGACCACCGGTATGCCGCACAGGAAAGGATCCGCCTTCAGCTGCGTGCAGCAGGCGATGCCGTCCAGAACCGGCATGTGCATGTCCATGAAGATGAGGTCGGGGGGATCCTTGCGGATCGACTCCAGCGCCTCGGCGCCGTTGTTTGCGGTGAGCACATCCACGTGGGAGAGCTTCAGAAAGCTCCTCTCCAGTTCCAGCACGAGCCTGGTATCGTCCACCAGCAGAATCTTGGCTTTTGTCATGGCGCCCCCCTTGCATTAACGATCCTGTCTTCCTGTGGCAAACGGCCTGCGTGCGCTTTAGCATGGGCGGCCGTACAGGCTGTTTTTGCACATTAATCCGATACTATCAGCGCTTTGTCAAGGGCTAAAGAGGGGAAGAGGGGGGGGGACCGTCGTCAAACGATCAGGCGCACGAAGTCGGGGATCGACCTGAGGCGCAGCGGTCCGTCGCCGAAATAATCACCATCGAGCTGGACCGCCTTGGTCCCGGATACCAGCAGCTCGCTCGCACCGAACCTGGCGACGGACCGGCTGCAGGCCGCGCGCCCCAAGGCCAGCAGCAGGGCGAGCTTCAGGTAGGTGAGACGCCCCCCATTGATGCAGAGCACCTGGAATCCGGGGCTGAACAGGTCGGCCTCCGGCGCCAGCGAGAAATCGCCGCCGTATTTGGCCGCGTTGCAGACGATGACGCTGTGACAGGAAAGGGTCTTCCCTGCACCGGCCACCTGCAGCCGGTTGCGGTCCCAGGCGAAGAGCAGGCGCATTGCGGAAAGCAGATAGGCCCCCTTGCCGATCCTCCTCTTTTCGCTAAGCCGCACGCCCCGGACCACGGCGCCGTCGACACCGATCCCCGCCATGAGCAGAAAGCGCTTCTTCTGCCCGGCGCAGAAAAGCTCGCCCACCGATGCCGTGCGCGTTTTGCCGCCGGCCAGGCGCCCCAGGGCGTCGTCGACGCTGCAGATCTTCAGCTCCCGCGCCAGCACGTTCGAGGTCCCGAGCGGGATCACGGCGAGTGTGGCGACGCCCGGCTCCAGGCCGTTCAGCACTCCGTTCACGGTCCCGTCGCCCCCCGCCACCACGATGAGCGGATCCGGCTCGCCGGCGCAGATGCGTGAAGCGAAAAGCATCGGGTCCAGAGGACTCCCGGTCTTGAGGAGGACCGGCTCCATCCCGCTTTGGCTGAGGGATACCATGATCCGGTCGATCTTGCTCTGGGAAAAGGTTCCGGAGGTAGGGTTTACCATCAAAAAGCAGCGTTTTGCCAAGGAAGTCTCACCTCATGTGGTGCGGCCCGATCCGGCCGGCCGGCTCCCCCCCTCGCAAGGGAGAAAGAGCGGCGGGAGGTCGGTTGAATTGCGGTTCGGCAGTTGCCCCTTCGCCCGTTGTGGGGAAGCGGGGGTCACGCCCCCTCACCCTCCGGGGCAGCCGGTTTCTGGGGGATCTGGTCGTTTTTTTCCTGCGGCATGGCGAAGCGGCGCATGCTCTCCACCATCGCCTTGAGCCTCTGGTCCACCAGGCAGTTGACGCTTCCTTCGGGGTAGCTGCCGTCCGGCGCCGGTTTTCCGGCGGGGACGCCGGTCAGGATCTCGATCCCCTGGTCGACGTCCGAGACGCTCCAGACATGGAACCGGCCGGACTCAACCGCCTGCACCACCTCGTCGTTCAGCATCAGGTTGCGCTCGTTCAGCTTGGGGATGACGACCCCCTGGTCGCCGGTGAGCCCCTTCGCCTTGCAGACCGCATAGAACCCCTCGATCTTGTGATTCACCCCGCCGATCGGCTGCACCTGACCGTGCTGGTTCACGCTGCCGGTGACCGCTATCCCCTGCCGGATCGGCAGGCCGGAAAAGGCGGAGAGCAGGGCGTAGAGCTCGGTGGAGGAGGCGCTGTCTCCCTCGACTCCCTCGTAGGACTGCTCGAAACAGATCGAGGCGGAGAAGGAGAGCGGCTTGTCGCGGGCGAACTTCCCGCCCAGGTAGCCGGTCAGGATCATGACCCCCTTGTCGTGGATCGGGCCGGAAAGCTTCACCTCCCGCTCGATGTTCACCATGCCGGCCCGTCCCTGGGAGACGCGGGTGGTAAGGCGCGACGGCCTGCCGAAGGTGTAATCCCCGGCGGTAATCACGGAGAGCCCGTTGATCTGCCCCACAACACCCCCGTCGGTGTCGCACAGGATGGTCCCTTCGGCCAGGTACTCCTGGATCCTCTCCTCGATCCGGTTGCAGCGGTAGGTCTTCGCCTCGACCGCCCTCTTCACCCAGCTGCGGTCCACCACCTGGGCCTCCGAAAGCGAAGCCCAGTAGTTCGCCTCCCGGATCGTGTCGCACAGACCGGTGAACTGCGCGGAGAGCCGCTCCTGGTCCTCCACCAGCCGCGAAGCGTACTCCAGAAGTGCCGCGACGCCGCTGCCATCGAAGGGGAGCAGCCCCTCCTTCTTGCAGTGGGTGGCGACGAAGAGGGCGTAATCCTGCATGACCTCCGGGCTGCGGTTGATCTTGCTGTCGAAGTCCGCCTTCACCTTGAAAAACTTCCGGTAATCAGGCTCCATGTAGAAAAGCAGGTAGTAGATCCAGAGCGAACCGATCATGACGATCTTGGCATGCAGCGGGATCGGCTCCGGTTTCAGCGACACCACGGTCATGAACCGGTACTGCTCCAGCACGTCCTCGATCTTAATCTCGGAGTTCCTGATGCAGCGCTTGAGCGACTCCCAGGCGAAGGGGTTGATCAGCACCTCGCGCGCGTCCACGATCAGGTAGCCGCCGTTGGCCCGGTGCAGGGCGCCCGGCTTGATCAGCGTGAAGTTGGTGGTCGCCACCCCCCCCATCTGCATGATGTTCTCGATCCTGCCGAACAGGTTGTTGTAGGTCGGGTTCGATTCGAAGATGACGGGAGCGCCGTTGTCGGGGCTGTTTTCCACCAGGACGTTCACCTCGTAGCGCTCGAAGGTCGGCTCCTGCTTGGGGAGCTTGAGCCCCGGGATCTGGGGCGGCGGCGCCTGGGGCTTGAAGTCCTCCAGGTTCAAGAGGAGGTCCTCCTGCACGCTCTCCAGGTAGCGCAGGACCTTCTGGAAGCCGATGTACTTCTCCCTGAGAGGGTTCAGATGGTGGCCGACGGCGGATAGGCCGAGTTCCCGGTCCAGCTGACCCAGTGCGTCCCTGAGCGCCTTCTCGTTTTCCCTGACCTGCCTGAGCGCGTCGTTGAGCTTTTCGGTCAACTCCCGCCCCAGGGCGTCCACCCTTTCCCGCTCCCCCTGCTCCAACCCCTCATACTCCTCCTGGGTGAAGTTGCGCCCCTCCTTCTGGGGGACGATGACCAGCCCGGAGACGGTGCGCTGCAGCGCGAACCCCTTCTGCTCCGCTTCCTTTTCCAACCCGGAGAAGATCTCTCCGTTTTTCTCCTGGAACTGCTCGATGATGGTGACCCGGTTGGTCTCGTACTCCTTGCTCTCCAGCGCGCTCGGGATGTTGCCGCGCACGTAGTCCAGGAGTTCGCGCATGTCGTCGGCGAGTTCGCTCCCCATCCCGGCCGGCAGCGAGAGCGCAAGCGGGGCGTCGGGCTGGTCGAAGTTGTGCACGTAGCACCAGTCGCCGGGAGGGGGGCTGTTCTTGGCCCTTTTCCTGAGCAGGCTGTTGATCGTGGTGCTCCTGCCCGTGCCGGGTTCGCCGGCCAGGTAGAGGTTGAAACCGCCGTTAGTCATGCCGAGCCCGAAATCGATGGCGGCAAGGGCCCGGTCCTGCCCGATGCTCCCCTCGAGGTCGGCTATGTCATCGGTGGTCTGGAAGCTGAACAGGGCGGGATCGCACACCCATCTGAGTTTCTCTACAGGGACCTTGCAATCTGTGTCCGGCATGCGAGCCTCCTTGGAAAACGTAGGCGAAGCTTGATCATGCGTTAGCGGCGTGGCAGGTGCCGCTCCAAAAGATGCTCGAAACGGGCCAGCACCAGTTCCTTTACCTGGGTCATGGGGATCTCGGCACCCCGCTCCCGGGCCAGCGAGGTGATCCGGCACTGCGCCATGCCGCACGGGTTGATGCGGTCGAAGGCGGAGGTGTCCGCGGAGACGTTGAGGGAGAAGCCGTGCATGGAGACCCAGCGCCGGACCCCGACCCCGATCGCGGCGAGCTTCCCCTGCTCGGTCCAGACGCCGGTGCGCCCGGGCACCGTGAAGCCGGTCACGTCGAGGGCGCCGCAGATCTGCACCAGGAACTGCTCCAGAAAGCGCAGGTAGCGGTGCAGGTCCCGTCCGCGCCGCGACAGGTCGATGATCGGGTAGCCCACCAGTTGACCCGGGCCATGGTAGGTGACGTCACCGCCGCGGTTCACCCGCAGCGCCGCAACCGCAGGGTCGAGCAGGTTTGCCGGGTCCCCCCCGGCGCCTATGGTGTATACCGGCACATGCTCAAGGACCAGCAGCGTCTCCGCTGCCCCCTCCAGCACCTCCGAAACCAGCCTCTCCTGCGTCTCAAACGCCTCGGCGTAGCCGATGACTCCCAGATCTGTGAAATTCATGGTTCGGGCACCCGTGCATCTGATACTTTTGGTCCGTCAGCCAGGCATCGCCCCCATCCCCACCCCGTCCCTTGTAGGGGAGGGAGTTCAGGAGTGAATCGCCCTCTTGTCCAGGTCGAGCGCGGCCTCCCTGAACGCCTCGGAGAGGGTCGGATGGGCGTGTATGGTGAGGGCGATGTCCTCGCCGCTGCCGCCGAAGCTCATCACGGTGACGGCCTCGGCGATCATGTCGGAGGCGCGGGGTCCGATGATGTGGACGCCCAGAACCCGCCCCGACCCGGTTTCGGCGAGCACCTTGACGAAGCCGTCCGTCTCGTCCATGCAGCGGGCCCGGCCGTTGGCCACGAAGCTGAACTTCCCGCTCTGGTAGGCGACCCCTTCCTTTTTGAGCGCTTCCTCGGTCTTCCCCACCGAGGCCGCCTCCGGCCAGGTGTAGCAGACCCCCGGGATGCAGCCGTAGTCGACCTGGCTCGGCTCCCCGTTCATCCTCTCGACGCAGACCACTGCCTCATCCATGGCCTTGTGCGCCAGCATCGGCCCGGCGATCAGGTCGCCGATGGCGTAGATCCCAGGGACGCTGGTGAGATAGTCGACGTCGACCACGATGCGCCCCTGTTCCGTTTTCACGCCGAGCTTATCGAGGTCCAGGCCCGCCGTCAGCGGTCTGCGCCCCACAGCCACCAGCACCTTGTCGCACGCGATCTCCTGGGCGCCCCCCTCCAGCTCCACACGTGCCGAAAGCCTCCCATCCCGCTTTTCCACCCCGGCGACCTTGGCACCCATCATGAAGCGCATCCCCTGCTTCTTGAGGGAGCGCATCAAGGTGTCGGCGATCTGGCCGTCGCTCCCGGCGACCAGGCGTGGCAGCATCTCCACCACGGTCACCTCGGCTCCCAGCCTGAGCCAGACCGATCCGAGCTCCAGGCCGATGTAGCCGCCGCCCACGACGAGCAGATGCCCCGGCACCGCGCCGAAGCTGAGCGCCTCGCGCGCGCTCACCACCGAGTCGCCGTCGAAGGGGAGCGCCGGCAGTTGCACGGCCTCGCTACCGGTGGCAAGCAGCACCTTCTTACCCGAGAGCGTGGTGGCAGCGGCCCCGGTGACCTCGACCTGCTGCATCCCGCCGGCGTTGGCCCCCATAAGCCTCGCCGCGCCGGAAAAGCTCTGGATCTTGTTCTTCTTGAACAGGAAGGCGACGCCGTCGGTAAGCTTCTTCACCACGTCGTCCTTGCGCGCCATCATCTGGGCAAGGTTGAGAGACGGCGGCGCGATGTCGATGCCATGGCCGGCAAAGCGGTTTTGGGCCAGGTGGAACAGCTCGCTGGAGTCGAGCAGCGCCTTGCTCGGGATGCACCCCTCGTTCAGGCACACCCCCCCCATGGTCTCCCGCTTTTCCACCACGGCCACCTTCATGCCGAGTTGGGCTCCCCTAACGGCAGCCACGTAGCCGCCCGGCCCCGCACCGATCACTATCAGGTCAAAAATTTCCTCAGACATGCGCTTGAACCCCCGGATTTTCTATTGGCATACCCAAGGCAGCCGACGTTGCAGGAGTCTCCCCAAGCCGTCAAGACTCGAGCAGCATCTCCTCCGGTTCCTCGATATATTCCTTCACCCGCTTCAGAAAGCCTACCGCCCCCTTGCCGTCGACGATCCTGTGGTCGTAGGAGAGCGCCAGGTACATCATGGGCCGGATCACGACCTCGTTGTCCCTGACCACGGCGCGGTCCTGGATGGCATGCATCCCCAGCACCCCGCTTTGCGGCGGGTTGAGAATCGGCGTGGAGAGCAAAGAGCCGTAGACGCCGCCGTTGGAGACGGTGAAGGTCCCGCCTTCCAGATCGGCGATGGCGAGGCGGTTGGTGCGCACCTTTTCCCCGAACTCCGCGATGCGCTGCTCGATCTCGGCAAGGGTCAGCGACTCAGCATCGCGCAGTACCGGCACCACCAGCCCCTTTTCGCCGCCGACCGCGATCCCTATGTCGCAGAAATTGTGGTAGACGATGTCGTCCCCTTCGATGCTCGCGTTCACGTCGGGATACTCCTGCAGCGCCTGACAGCAGGCGCGCACGAACAGCGACATGAAGCCGAGCTTCACGTTGTGGCGCTTCAGGAAGTACTCGCCGTACTTCTTGCGCAGCTGCAGCACCTCGGTCATGTCCGCCTCGTTGAAGGTGGTGAGCATGGCGGTCTGCTGCCGCGCGGCGAGGAGGCGCTCCGCGATCCGCTTGCGAATCGGGGTCATCGGCTTTCTGGTGATGCGCTGCTCCGGCGCGCCTGGCACGGCAGGTGCGGCCGCCCTTGGTGGCGCCGCTTCCCGGGCAGGAGCCGGTGCGACCGGCGGGGCAACAGGTTCTGCGGACTCCTCTGCGGGGGGGGCTGACGCGGGAGCGGCTTCTCCCTTGAGCAGGTCTTCCTTGGTGACCCGCCCGCCGCGGCCGCTCCCTTTCAGCTCACGCGTCTCCACGCCCAGCTCGCGGGCGAGTTTACGACCCGAAGGGGACATGGGAGGCGCCGGCGCAAACGGGGCCTCCTTGGCTGAGGCTGCCGGCTGCGCTTCGGTTGCCGCCTTTACAGGCCTGGCCCCTGCGGCTCCCGCCACAGGCTCCCCTTCGGCGGCTCCTGCAGCAGGCTTCGCTTCGGCGGCTTTTGCAGCAGGCTTCGCTTCGGCGGCTTTTGCAGGAGGCTTCGCTTCGGCGCCCATCTCGTCGATGGTGCCGATCACCGCCCCTATCTTTACCGTCTCACCCTCGTTGGCCCGAATGGAAAGTATCCCTGCCGCCTCCGCATTCACCTCCAAGGTGACCTTGTCCGTCTCGATCTCACAGAGCGGTTCATCCTTTACCACCCGCTCACCGTTCTTCTTGAGCCATCTGGCGATAAGTGCCTCGAAGATCGATTCACCGACTGCCGGAACCTTTATATCCATAACGCCCTCCCCGTGGCAATGAATCAGGTAATCTCTCAAACCATGATGCGTGACAGCCGGGTCGAAGCACCGAATCCGGCGGACGCTCCCCCCTTTGACAAAGGATCCGGTCGGGGTCTGCCCCGGATAGCCGGCGGTGCGCGGCTGCGATCGGGCGGACTTTTCGCTACCCCCGCACGTGACTTTATACTGCTGCCCATCGGGTAATGTGAGGACTGGATGCTGCGGCAAGCCGGCTAGCGACGGTGACGCCTCACCTGTTCAGCGCCTCGTTCACGATGCGCTCCTGCTCCACCTTGTTCAGCCGGTGGGAGCCGGAGGCGGGCGCCGCGGCATCAGGCCTGCCGACGTAGCGCGGCCTGCTGCCGAGTATCTCGGTGAGGTGATGACTCATGAAGGGCCAGGCGCCCATGTTTTGAGGCTCCTCCTGCACCCAGCTGAAAGCGGTCCCGCTCGGGTACCTCTGCAGTTCGCTTCGCAACAGATCGGCATGAAGAGGATACAACTGCTCGACCCGGACCAGGGCCGTCCCCTTCACCTCGTCCTTCACGATCCGCTCCATCAGATCGTAGTAGATCTTCCCGGTGCAGATCAGGACCTGCTGCACGTCGCCGCCTGCAGCGGGCTCGGCGATCACTTCCCGAAATGCCCCGGCGCTGAGATCCTCCAGCTTAGACGCGCACATCGGGTGCCGCAACAGGCTCTTCGGGGTGAACAGCACCAGCGGCTTGCGGAACGCCTGCAGCATCTGCCTTCTCAGCACGTGAAACAGCTGTGCGGGAGTGCTCGGGAAGACGATCTGCACGTTGCCGGCCGCAGCCAGGGTGAGGAAGCGCTCGATGCGTGCGCTGGAGTGCTCCGCCCCGTGCCCCTCGTAACCGTGCGGCAGCATCATGACCAGGCCGCTGGAGCGCTCCCACTTGGCCTCGCCGCTGGCGATGAACTGGTCGATGATGACCTGACCGCCGTTTGCGAAGTCGCCGTACTGGGCCTCCCATATGGTGAGCGCCTCCGGCGCCTCGATGGAATAGCCGTACTCGTAACCGAGCACCGAGTACTCGGCCAGCATGCTGTCATAGGCGCTAAAGCGCGCCCCTGCAGCGCCCAGGCGGCTAAGCGGGTAGTAGGTCTCCCCGTTTTCCTGGTCGAAGAGCGCCGCGTGCCGGTGGCTGAATGTGCCGCGCCGCACATCCTGGCCGGAGATACGGACCGGGACCCCTTGGGCGAGTAGTGTCGCGAAGGCGAGGGTTTCCACGTTGCCCCAGTCGAGCGGTCCACCCTGCAAGACCGCCTCGCGGCGTTTCTGCAGCAGTGCCGCCACCTTGGCATGGGGGGTGAACCCGTCCGGGATGACGGACAGCTGCTCGCAGAGATCCCGGATGGTCTCGCCGGGGACCGCCGTCTGCACCGGCGTCGCGGGGACCCCCGGCTTCATGCCGCTCCAGCGGGCCAGGAAGGCTGATTCGGTCGGCGCGGCACCACGCTCGTCCGCCTGCCGGAACTGCTCGACCACCTCGGCCTCTATCCCTTTCAGTTCCTCCTCTGGAAAGCCTTCGCCCAGAAGTTCCACTTCGTAAAGCTCGTGCAGCGGGGGGCGCAGCTTGATCTGCTCATACATGAGAGGCTGGGTGAAAAACGGCTCGTCCCCCTCGTTGTGCCCGTGCCTGCGGTAGCAGATCACCTCCACCACCACGTCCCGGTGGTAGCAGTCCCGGTAGCTCAGGGCCAGTTCCGTTGCGTGCAGCACCGCCTCCGGATCGTCGCCGTAGACGTGGAAGATCGGCGCCCGCACCATCTTCGCCACGTCGGTCGCGTAATGGGTCGACCTCGCGTCGGCGGGCAGGGTGGTGAAGCCGATCTGGTTGTTCAACACGATGTGCAGCGTGCCGCCGGTACGGTAGCCGGCAAGCTGGGAGAGGTTCAGCGTCTCCGCCACCACCCCCTGGCCGGCGAAGGCCGCGTCGCCGTGGATGAGAAGCGGCAGCACCCTCGCCTCCGAGGCCTCGCCCAGGCGGTCCTGGCGCGCCCGGCATTTCCCCTCCACCACGGGGTCTATCGCCTCGAGATGGCTCGGGTTGGCCGTCAGGGTCAGATGGATGGAGCCGTCGCCGGGGAGGGCGAAGTCCGCGGAGAATCCCTTGTGGTACTTCACATCCCCCTCGCCGACCACGCCGTACTGCGCGTTGTCCGCGAACTCGGCGCACATGTTCTCGTACGGCATGCCGAAGATGTTCACCAGCACGTTCAGGCGCCCCCGGTGCGGCATGCCGATCACGACATCGGTCACCCCCAGCGAGGCCGCCTTCCTGACCGCCGCGTCCAGCAACGGGATCAGCACGTCTCCCCCCTCCAGCGAGAAGCGGGGCTGCCCGGGAAACTTCTTCTGCAACTGGCGCTCGAAGAACGCGGCCTCCTTGAGTTTTTTCAGGATCATGAGCTTGGAGTCGGCGCTGAAGCTGCCGCTGTTGCCGTTGGGCTCCATCCGGTCGATCAGCCACTGCCGCTCGGCAGGGTCCTGGATGTGCATGAACTCGACGCCGACGGAGCCGCAGTAGGTGCCCCTGAGCACCTGCACGATCTCCTTCAGGGTGGCGTTTTGCTTCATGAAGCGACGGGTGTGGAAGGTCTTATCCAGGTCGGAGTTGTCCAGCCCGAAGGCGGAGAGCGAGAGGAGCGGGTGTTCCATGCGGCAAGGGGAGAGCGGATCGGTGCAGGCCAGCAGGTGCCCTATGTCGCGGTAGCGGTAGATGAGGGACTGCACTGCGGAGTGTTTCAACGCATCGTCGGCTGTCAGGGCCGCGCCGATTGGCGCTTCCCTGGTGAAGCCAAGTTCAAACCCGGTAAAAAACGCGCGCCACTGCTCGGAAAGCTGTTCCGGCTCGCTTTTCCAAATGTTGTACTGGTTCTCGATCCAGACGGGACTCAGGTTGTCAAGCATGCCCATCCTCTGCTCCTTTCATGAATATTGGGGAAGTGTAGCAGATGGGGGGAGGCTTTCAAGGCTCCTGTTTGCGCGCGTAGCGCCAAACGTGGACATTTTCCAGGGTGATCATCCCCCCGTCCATCATCGCCTCTACCCTGGGGAGCACGGCGTCGAAGCGCTCCTTGTTGTCCACCACCTCCAGCACCATGGGGAGGTCGGAGGAGAGGCGCAGGAGCCGGTCCGTGTGATACATGCTGTGGGCACCGAAGCCTGCGACGCCGCGCAGCACCGTGGCCCCCGCGAACCCTTCCTTGCGGAACAGTTCCACCAGCGCCTCGTAGAGCGGGATATGCCCGAACTTGTCGCTCTCTCCAATGAAGATCCTGAGCAGGACCTGCTCCCCGAGCATGTCGTCCCTGAATACATCCCTGTTAACACTGGTGGTCATGGCAAACTCCGTTACTTTATGGATTTTTAAACTTACCGAATCGATGCCGGTGGGCGCCTTGCACCTTATCCATTTTTCAGGGGGGGCTTGTGCGGCGACTCTCGGTGTCCCAGGTTCGCTCTCACAGCGCCCGAGCGACCACGATGCCGAGCCAGGTGCAGGCAAGACAGGCAAAGACGCTCACCAGGACGTTGAAAAAGGCGATGGCGATGGCGCCTTCCTCAAGCAGGCGGAAGGTCTCGAGACTGAATGTGGAGAAGGTGGTGAGCCCCCCGAGGAATCCGATGGTGATGGCAACGCGCAGGACAGGGGGAATCAGCGCGCTGCGGATCGAGAACTCCATGGTCAGGCCGATCAGGAAGGCGCCGATGATGTTGACGGCGAGGGTGCCGTAGGGAAAGCCTCTGCCGAAGAACTGGTACACCCATCCGGAAAGAGCATAGCGGGACAGGCAACCGATCGCGCCGAAGAGCGCTATGTAGACCAACTGCTCCATGTCTTGAACCGCTTACCGCCGGCGAACCGGTCTATCTGAAGGCCCAGCCGAGACTCAAGCCGAAGATGTCGGATCTGGACTCGGGCTGGAAGATTAGCTCGCTCCCTGCGGCTTTCACAGGGGACTTCGACCACCTGAAACCCTCGTAGTGCAGGGAAAGTTTCAGGCGGTTCCAGGTGATGCCGGTCTCCGCGAAACCGCTCAGCTTGCCGCGCGGGTGCAGGGTGGTGGTCCCTGATCCCACGAAGTCGACCGTGTTCCCCGTGTAGAACGGATAAAGCGCCCCCGCCTCGGCAAAGAAGGAGGCGCCGGAGGGGGCCGGATAGGCAGCGCGCGCGCCAAGCCGGCCGTACCCCGTCTGCCAGAATTCGGTGAAGCCGGAGAAGGGCTGCCCGGTCGCATCGGTCCCGCTGCGGATGTCCCGAAGCCACAACCGGTGGCCCAGCCCGCCGAAAGGCTCGAGCCGCAGGGATCCTGAGGAAAAGCGGTGACCCAGGTCGAACTGATTCCTGATGCCGAAGTAGTTCACCTCTGTTCGAGCCGGGACCGATTCCGGCGCCTGGGTCTCCCCGTTGTAGTTGACCTCTGCGCCGAAGATCTCGGCCCTGCCCCTCATGGTCAGGGAGGAATTGGTGCTCCCCCCGACCACGACACCTGCGGATACCAACGGCCCGGTCTCCTTCAAGATGCGCCGGTTGTTCTGATGCTCCTCCCAGCGGAAGTACTGACCCGAGACATAGGGGGTCAGTTCTTCGAGCGAGCCGGCAGCAGCCGGCACGGCGCAGCAGAGGGATAAGGTTGCGGCCAGGAGGATCGTTTTCATCACGTTCGCCTCGCCGATCAGGCCGGCGTCTCTTCTTTCTTGCGACGCGGGGCACGCGCCTTGACTGGCTTCTCCTGAGCCGGCTCCGAGGCGGCGGCCGGCTTGGCTTTCTGCCTGGCGGCGCGCGGCTTCGCAGCTGCCGGAGCCGTCTCGACTGCCGACTCCGCCGCCGTCTGGTGTTGCGGGGCGGGCTCCGCCTCCGGAGCTTTGGCAGCCTTGGGGGCTCTGGGGGCTTTCGCCGCCTTGGGCGCCCGTGCAGGTTTGGCGGCTTTGACAGGCTCAGCGACCGAACCGGCGGCCCGGGCCACGTCGGAAACCTCTACGGCGTCGGCAACCGCGACGACCTCGCCGAGCTCGACCGCCGCTGCGGCAGCCCCGGTACTCCTTGCCGACCCGGCAGGACGGGCAGCCCTGGCTTTCCTGGCCTTGACAGGCTCCACAACCTCGGCGCTCACCTCGACGGCCTCAGCCTGCACTTCTGCCGTCTGGGCAGCGGGCTTGCGTCCACGCGGGCGGCGCGCCTTCTTGCCCTCGTCTGCCGCCGTTACTTCGACAGGCGTCTGGGCCGCGCCCTCCGTCGGGCTTATTACAGACGCAGCAGCCTCGACCTGCGGGTGAGCCTCTGCGGACATCGCTGCATGCGGCGTCGGCTCCGCCCCCTCCGACTGCTGGGCCGACGCGGCAACCGCCTCGTTCTGGAGCGCCTCGTGGCTCCCCTTCCCGCCGCGCCGTCTTTTGCGCCGACGCTTCTTCTTCGCCTCCTCGCCGGCCTCGTCCCCTGCGTGGTGTTCGCCGGGTTCTGCGGCGTGCTCGACCGCGTGCCCCGCGACGGAAAGCTCTGCCGGCAGCTCACCCGGAAGTCCCGGGGCAAGATCGACGGCCACTTCGACAGCCTCATCGGCATGCTCACCGGCAGCAGCCTCGGCCGAAACGCCCTTGCCGCCACGCTTGCGCTTGCGCCGGCGCTTCTTCTTCTGCTCCTCCTGCTCCCCGTCGGGCGTTGTCAAGTGCTCGGCGCCACCCGGTTCCACGGCCAGCGCAACCGGGACCGGCTCGGTGACGACCGCGGCCTCGACCTCGGCGTGCGGCTTGGCCTTTCCCTTCTTGCGCTTCTTGCGCCCTTCGGCGGCAGCTTCCTGCGGCGCGGCGGCCTCTTCCCTGAAAGAAGCGCGGGCCGGTGCCTTTTCCTGCGGGAGCTCCTCCTGAGGCAGCTTCTCCCTCTTGACCAGTTCCAGGTCCATCTGGTTCAACAGGTAGGAAGGCTTCCCTTTGACGGTGACCTCGATGTCGTAGTCGATCTCGATCTGGGACAGTTCGTGCCTTTTGCGGTTCAGCAGGTAGTAGGCGACCTCCAGCGGCAGCCCACCCACCACCTCGCCGATGGTCCCCTTGGCGGCCGCCGCGTGCACCTTCCTGAGGAAGGAGAGCGCCATCGCCTCGACCGACTTCACCTTGCCTCTGCCGTCGCAGTGCGGGCACTCCAGGGTGCTCGCCTGGTTCAGCGTCTGGCGGATGCGCTGCCGGGACATCTCGAGCAGCCCGAACTCGGAGATGCGGGAGACGTTCACCCGCGCCTTGTCCGCCTTCAGTGCCGTCTTGAGCGTCTTTTCCACCTCGGAGTTGTGCTTGCGGTCGCGCATGTCGATGAAGTCGATGACGATCAGCCCGCCCAGGTCGCGCAGCCTGAGCTGCCGGGCGGCCTCCTCGGCAGCCTCCATATTGGTCTTGAAGGCGGTGTCCTCAACCCCTTTCTCCCCGGTCGACTTGCCCGAGTTGACGTCGATCGAAACCAGCGCCTCGGTCGGCTCGATGAAGATGGAGCCCCCGGATTTAAGCGGCACCTTCTTCTCGTAGATCAGGTCGATCTGCTCCTCCAGCTGGTAGCGGGAGAAGATGGGGCGCTTTTCCTGGTGCATCTTTACGAGCTTCTCGAACTGAGGGTCGATCTCCTTCAGGCACTCGCGCACGTCCTTGTAGACATCCTTACTGTCCACCAGCACCTCGTCGATGTCGGCCGAGAAGTAGTCGCGGATGGTCCTTATGATGAGGGCCGACTCCTGGTAGATGAGCCCCGCCCCCTTCATGGCGCCCCCCTGCGACCTGATCCCTTCGTAGAGGCCGATCAGGGAATCGAGGTCCTTCTGGAGTTCCTCACGGCTCCTCCCCATCGCCTCGGTCCTGATGATGTAGCCGTACCCGTCGGGGATGGTCATCTCGGCGATGATTTCCTTGAGCTTCTTGCGCTCACCCTCGGCCTCGACCTTTCTGGAGATGCCGGCCGAATCGCTGCCCGGCATCAGCACCATGTAGCGCCCCGGCAGCGAGACGTAGGTGGTCAGTGCGGACCCCTTGTTGTCCCGCTCCCCCTTCTCGACCTGGACGATGATCTCCTGCCCCCTCCTCAACACCTCCTGGATGCGGGGGCGCCGGTGCCTCTGGTCCTCGGGCACGTCGTCGCGCCATTTCCAGTTCTCCGGATGCAGCTCTCCCATCTGGAGGAAACCGAGCTTCTTGAGCCCTACGTCCACGAAGGCCGCCTGCAGGCCCGGTTCCACGCGAACCACCACGCCCTTGTAGATGTTGCCGCGGATCTGCTCGTTACCGGCGATCTCCACGTCCAAATCCACCAGGCGTCCGTCCTCGACGATCGCCACACGCGCCTCCTCTGCGTGCAGCGCATTAATCAGCATCTTTTTTGACATAAATATATACTTCCTTTCGTTAGGGGCCGTGTCGCGCCGAAGTAAAGCTCCAGCGCGCCTCGCGCCCAGTTTTGTGTCGGCCGAAAGCCCGGCCAGTCAGCTTCTCTATATGCATCCCCCACCAGAAGGGGGTGTCAAAGATTAATTAAAACCGTGAGATTATAGCAGAGTTTACGGCCGCCGCACATAAAAAAGCGCAATCGACACGCGGTTTTGAGGGATGCGGCAAAGCTGCGGCGCGCAAAGCTCATGAAGCTGCCAGGCCGCAGGGGGTGCTCAAATGAGGGGCGAAGTCCAAATACACTTATTATTCGCCGCATTACATCGTCAGCCGTCGCAGCTGCGGCGAGATTTGACAGACGTCCGCGTCAAGGGGGGTGCCGCCGACAAGCCCACGCGCATTTATCTTTTGTGATCCCCCGGATTTATGATATTTTGCGCGCGTAAGTCCAATCACGCTAAAGGTGGCAAGCCATGCGGGGCATCAGTATCGACATGACGCCGCTCAACCCGATCTACCTGGAGATCGGGGCGGCGGTACAGGATTCGCAGCGGTTGGAGCTCTACATCTCCTTCATCGTAACGCTGCTCATCGACCTGAGCGGCGGGACCCTGTCGGACGAGGAGTTCAGGGGGTCCATGGAATCCCTCGGAAGCCAGACGCTCGGCCGTCTCATGGAAGAGATCAAGAACAAGGTCGGCTTCACCGACCATGCCGTCGACGGTCTGCGCAAGGCTCAGCGAGCCAGGAACTTCCTCATCCACCGCTTCTACAACGCGCGCTCGGACCTGCTCCTCAGTCAGACGGGACGGGAAAGGGCCCTGCGGGAAATAAGACAGAAGAGAGCGGCCATCAACGCCGCCAGCGCCATGCTTGACCCTGTCATGCACGACCTGATCAGACTGAAGGGGATCGACTTCGAGCAGGTCAGAGACGAGATAGTGAAAAGATTCGAGACCTGAGGGCCTCAAAGGAGCAATCAAAGTGCTGCGCGACTTTCAAACCGTAGGCGCCGTGGGCCATGTCATCCAACTCGCCGTCGCTCCGGTGTTCCTGCTCACCGCGGTCGGGACCATGCTGAGCGTCATGACCAACCGGCTGGCCCGCATCATCGACCGTGCCCGCTACCATGAGGCAAAGCTGGAATCGGCAACACCGGAGGCGGAGGCAAAGCTGCATGCCAACCTCGGCGTCTTGTCGCGCCGGGCGGACCTGATCGGTCACTCCATCTTCCTGTGCACCGGCACCGCATTACTGGTCTGTACCGTGATCGCCTTGCTGTTTCTAGGCGACTACCTACGCTACGACGTTTCCCTGCCGATTGCGATCCTCTTCATACTGGCGATGCTGCTGCTGGTCCTCGGGCTGATCAGTTTCCTGCGCGAGATCTTCATAGCCAAGGCGAGTCTGCAGATCGGGCCCAATCAGGGTGTCAGGGTGAACTGAGCGGGCGCGACCCGGCATAAAGAAACCATCAGGAGGGGAGCATGGAACAGGAGGCAGCACTGTCAGAGGCCCGCGGCATCCCTGTTTTTGACAGCCATTTCCACATCATCGACCAGCGCTTCCCACTGGTCCCGAACGACGGCTATCTCCCGGAGGATTTCACCTGCGCCGACTACCTGGCGCGCACCGGCAATTTGAAGCTTGCCGGGGGCGCCGTCGTCTCCGGCTCCTTCCAGGCCCTGGACCAGTCCTACCTGATCGACGCCCTTGCCAAACTCGGCCCGGGCTTTGTCGGGGTGACTCAGCTCCCCGCAACGGTCGGCGACCAGGAACTGCTCAGGCTGAACGGGCTGGGGGTGCGCGCCGTACGCTTCAACCTGAAGCGCGGCGGCTCCGAGAAGATCGAACATCTGGAAAGCATGGCACGCAGGGTTTACGACCTGGTCCGCTGGCATGTCGAGCTCTATGTCGATTCCAGGGATCTGGCCGGCCTGGAGGCGACCCTGGCCGTGCTGCCCGCGGTCAGTATCGATCATCTGGGACTTTCGAAGCAGGGGTTTGCCACGCTGCTGGGGCTGGTCGAGAAGGGGGTGCGCGTCAAGGCGACCGGGTTTGGACGTGTCGATTTCGATGTGAAAACGGCCCTGCGGGAGATCTGCTCCGCCAACCCGGATGCCCTCATGTTCGGGACCGACCTGCCGTCCACGCGTGCGCCGCGCCCCTATCGGGATGGGGACCTGCTCCTGGTGCTTGAGGCCCTGGGGGAGGATCTGGCAAGGAAGGTGCTCTACGACAACGCGGCGGCTTTCTACCGTCCCTGATCATGCGTCTCTACGAGGCGGTGATCCGGGCGTAGGCCTGCTGGAGCGCCTCGAGGTGTTTGTTGTCGGCCTTGGTGATCGGCAGGAATAGTTTCTCGTAAGACTCGTCTGCGAACGTTATCACGTTCTCCACCATGAAGCCGTCCAGCTTACTTTCCAGGTCGATGGCGAGCAGCAACGCCTCCTCGTGGGAAGGGGGGTTGTTCTTGACCGCCTTGATGAGGGAGCGCACGTACTGGAGGGAAACCTCCGCCTCCACCGCATCGATCTGGATGGATTCGATGATGCCGTCATTGCGCAATCTCTCCACCAGGGTAAAGAGCCGGGCGTGGTTCTCCTCCTCCATCGCGATGTTGAGCCAGAGCAAAAAGTTCTCTCTGTGATCCTTGAAAAGGTCGGCGAAATGGTGGTACAGCTTCGCACAGGCAAGTTCCACGGCCTTGCAGACCTCCAGAACATCCTTATTGCCAGTTCGCGTCAAAATCCAGCCTCCAGTAACCTTCGTGACTTTGATACCTATTCCGATCCACTTGTAAAACATGTTCCGAGCCAGGCCTGCTTGATCATGCTCCGGCCTGTAAGCGACACAGTTCCTTCCACATCACCTTGGCTTCTGAACGGAAGCATCCCTATGTCTTTTGTATTCGTCATAGGTCATTTTGTTAACCCTATCCAGACACTGCTGCACCTGGCTCTGGTTAGGATTATGGTAACACTCCTGCCTTTGCCGTTCCTGCAATCCCTCATACCAAGCTCTGTAGGTACAGCCCTGACAAAACAGACACAAACAAGCAGACAGTAAAGGAATAACGAAATACCAGGTCATTCGAGTTCCTCGTTCATGACGCCTTACTATTCACCGGACAGACGCAAGAAGCAATCCGCCCGGTACAGCGAGGCATCGGCTGCGTGCTTCGAATGGGGGAATTTGCGGAGAAAGCCGGCGAACAGGCCCAGCGCCTTCTGGTAATCCGCGTCCAGGTAGGCCCGCTTGGCCCTCTGGTAGCTCTCTTGCTCGGCAGCAGTTGCAGACGGCGACGGGGACATCAGCTGTTTGGCAGCGGATTTACTCCGGGAGGAAGGCCTCCTGGCATGGCGGCTTTTACGGTCGCCGGATTTTTTTTCGGCAACTGCGCGCCCGGGAGGAACGGGAATCCGGAGCTTCTCGCCGGTGTGAATCAGGTCGGGATTTTTGATGCTGTTAAAGAGGAGCACCTGGGAAAACTTGCCGGCAACGCCGAGATGTTCCCGGGAGAGCTTTGCCAGTGTGTCTCCGCGCTTGACGGTGACCGTCTTCACCAGTATCCCCTCATCAGGAGAACCGGGCGCCCGGTCGGCGTCTGCCGGCTTCGGGGTGTAAAGCCATAGTTCCTGGCCTCTGGCGGGAGGCGACGCCATGACAACGGTGAGCAGGCAGGAAAGCGTCAAAAGTCTTGCGCTTTTCATCTCAGTACCTGTTCCCGAGGGGGTCCTGGTAATTCAGCAGGTTTTTGAGCTGCATGTTCGTTCCGACTGCAATCCCGGGCTTCACCCTGTAAGTGACCCTGATGCTGCGCTTCTCGCCCGCTCCGAGTTCATCGAAGCGCCAGATATAGATGCCGTTGTCTGCCTGGGAGAATAAGGGATCAGCGGCAACCAGTTCCAACTGGGACGGAAGAATGCTCTGCAGGATCACCTGCTTGGCGAGGTTGGAGCCGCGGTTGACGCAGTTGAGTTCCAGGGAAGAGACCTCGCCGGGCTTGAGCCTCCCACCCTTGGAGGCCATCGCCAGTTCAAGAATGGGGCGCGAGTAGGTAAGCTGCAGGTTGACGGCCGCGGATCTGTCAGGGGCGACTTCCGGCACGAAGATAACCGATACGGGAGCCACGGCACCGTCATTGGCGGAAGCCGGCGTTTCGATCTCCAGCAGGACGTAGGCTTCCTCTTTGGGAGACAGCGGTCCGACATGGTTGATAATCGGTTCGTTTGCCTGCCTCTTGCCGTCGCGGTTCAGGTCGTCAAAAAAGGTATAGGGTATATTGCCGGCGACGCTCGCCTTGATGGAGAATACTTCCCGCACGTTGCCAGTATTGGTCACTATCAGCGGAACAGATACGACCTGGCCCGGAACAACCACGATTTTCTCCGCAGCGGTCTTTGCCGTAACGCCGCTTACCTTCTGCACCACGCTGGTGGCCGAGACAAAGGACTCCTTTTTGTCGAGATCGTTGTTGACCACGTCCGCCCGCAGGAACAACTCCTGCTCAGCCAGCGCCTCATCCTTCAGATGGAAAGTGACGGTGAAGTCCTTCCCCTCCCCGGATTTGAGCTGCAGACTGTCGAGCACGAGAGCCGCCTTGGCTTCCTGCGTGAAACCAGTGCCCTGGAAACCGACCGGCTCATACTGAGGGGGGTAGTTCAGCCTGAGCGTGACGCCGCGCGCGGGAGCCGTGCCGACGTTCAACAAGGAGATCCGGTAGGAGATTTTTTCTCCCGGCAAGAGTTTTGCCTTGTCGCTTTTCACCACGGCCCGCAGCAGCGGCGCGGAGGAAACCAGCGCGATCTCTTTGGATTGCGAAACCTCCCTGGCGAATGCCGAGACGATCTTTACGGGGTAACTGTTCTTCTGGCCGTCAATGTTGCCGCGAGGAGTGGTGCCGACAGCAACGGCTCTGAATTTCTCCCCTACCGCAAGATTTGGCGTGCGGTTGATGGCAACATCGGGTGACGATGCTGCGCCAAAATGGAAGGCGAACTCGGCAGGGAAGCCAGACTCCAGGTAGAAGCTATCGCTGCCGTTGCCGGTGTTCACGATATCGAACGGAATGGAGAAGCGCTTGCCAACCTCCTGGGTCTCAGGTGCGGGTCCAATGCTGACGTCCAAGCCAGAGTACTGTGCGACCTCAAGGTTAAAGACCTGGGTAACTTCCCCCTGTTGCGGAGCCGTTACGATTTTCTGAATAACGGGATATTCCACACCCAGTTGGTGCAATTTAGCAGAGGCACTGGATGCGGCAGCAGTCCCCGGGAATTGATCGATGACATCCTTGTACGCGGCAATTGCCTTGTTGCGCATTGCGTCAGACTTTGCCAGTTTGGCCGGGGTCTTCTTGCCCTTGGCAGCAGCCAGCTTCTTTTGAGCAGCCTTCTCGGAGGCAGCCTTCTGCCTTTCAATTTTTGCTTTCTCTGCAGCAGCCATCTCGTCAGCCACCCTCTGAGTTACAGCTTTTGCGGCAGCTCTCTCGGCAGCAGCTCTCTCGGCAGCAACTCTCTCGGCAGCAACTTTCTCGGCAGCAACTTTCTCGGCAGCAACTTTCTCGGCAGCAACTTTCTCGGCAGCAACTTTCTCGGCA
>Ga0209317_1000196_pt1 | contig 82986 bp, 69 predicted proteins | sample RifGroB2_FD_183994 | JGI IMG/M metagenome (GOLD analysis project Ga0209317, IMG submission 183994) | Soil microbial communities from Rifle, Colorado, USA - Groundwater B2 (SPAdes) (version 2) | ecosystem: Environmental > Terrestrial > Soil > Unclassified | place: Rifle, Colorado | collected...
CCTGCATCACTGCTATCTTCACTTCATCCTTGGCATAGGCGATACCGGAGACGAGCACTGCTTCCATTTCTTTATCCTCCTTGGTAACCATGGTTCCGAGATTTTCGTTGAAACTTGAGCGGACATGCACGTCCACGTTGTATTTCTTGGCGAATTCCACCGAGCGGATCTGCAGCACCTTGGCGCCCAGGCTGGCGAGCTCCAGCATCTCCTCGTAGGAGATCCTCTCGATCTTCTTCGCGTCCTTGCAGAGGTTCGGGTCGGTCGTATAGACGCCGTCCACGTCGGTGTAGATCTCGCAGACGTCGGCCTTGAGCGCCGCGGCGAGGGCCACGGCCGAGGTGTCGGAGCCGCCGCGGCCAAGGGTGGTGAGGTTCCCTGCACCGTCGACCCCCTGGAAGCCGGCCACGATCAGGATGGTCCCCTCCTTCAGGTCGCCGCGCATCTTGGCGTCGTCGATGCTCTCGATGCGCGCCTTGCTGTGGGCGTTATCGGTGACGATCGGGACCTGGAAGCCGAGGTAGGACTTCGCCTTGTATCCCATCGATTTGAGGCACATGGCCAAAAGGGCTATGGAGACCTGCTCCCCTGCCGCAACCAGCACGTCGTATTCGCGATTATCCGGGAATTCGCAGACCTCGTTGGCGAGCGCCACCAGCTTGTTCGTCTCGCCCGCCATGGCGGAAACCACCACCACCATGTCGTTGCCGGCGTCATAGGTTTTTACCACCCTCTTCGCAACATTGCGTATCCGTTCGACAGACCCCATCGAGGTGCCGCCGTACTTTTGGACCACCAAAGCCATGTCAGTCCTCCTTGTTCTCAACTGTTGATCCGCCGGGGCTTTATCACCCGCGGCGGTTGGAACAACCTTTATTAGCAAGAATATACCTGTGGGTCAAAACATTTTTTTACACAATAAATGCCGGCTGCAAAGTAAATGTAAACTTTTCGCACTGGCAGAGGTTGCCAGCCGCTATGTCACAAGGGATATAACCTGGCTTCCGCTCCATGGCCCGTCGGTGACCGCCCAAGGCAGAGGTGTGCTAATTCAACGGCTTTGGTCGCCTTCACGGACGTTTGTCATTGAAGCTTGGCGCATCTGACAGATGGGCCGGCTGCCTTTGAGCATGCCGGGAGCAGACGCACAATCTTTGTTTTGGGACGGCCCGGGTTCGAGCCGGAAGTCAGGCGGGGAAAAGCGTCTCCAGCAGTGCGGCGGCCCTGGGTCCTAGCGCGGTGAAGGAGATGGCGCGCTCCTCATCCCCCGCGTGGCTTAGCGAAACGGTGAGAAGCTGCGCCGGGGCCTCCTCTCCCAGTCGCTCGGCCCACTCGACGACACAGGCGCCCGCTCCGGAGAAATACTCCTCGAAGCCCAGTTCCTCGACCTCCTCCGGGCCGTTCAGGCGATACAGGTCGAAATGGTACAGCGCAAGCCGCCCTTGGTAGATGTTGAGGATGGTGTAGGTGGGACTCGTCACGGGTGTGCCGGGATCCACCTCGAGCCCCGCGGCAATCCCCTTGGTGAACTGGGTCTTCCCGGCCCCCAGTTCACCGACCAGCGCGATAAAATCCCCCGGTTCCAGCAGACGCCCCACCCTTTGGCCCAGTTCCACCGTCTCGGCACCGCTTTTGGTGACCACAGTCGGCATCGGCACTAACCTATCATGGTCCGGATCAGGTCGATGCGGCTGACCACGCCGATGATGCGCAGCCCCTCCACGACCGGCACCGCGTGAACCCTTTTGGTGCTCATGATGTCCGCCACCTCGCTGACCGGCGTCTCGGGACCGACGCTCAGCACCTCCTCGCTCATGATCTCGCCCACGGTCTGGGCCGTCATCTTCTGCAGCTCCTTTTCGAAGCGCTTGTCGCTCTCCAGATAGATGACCCAGTCGAAGATCGATACCACCGTCGGTATGTGCAGGTTCTTGTCCTGCTCGACCAGGTCGCTTTCGGAGACCATGCCGATCAGGTCCCCGTTATCGTTTACCACCGGCACGCTGCTGATGCGGCGCTCGGAAAAAAGCAGCGCGAGGTCCCTGACCGAGGTCTCGCGGCGCACGGTGAGGACTTCCTGGGTCATGACGTCTTTTGCCTTCAACATAATCGTTCTCCCTTTTCGTTTTCAAACTCGTGACAAGCACCATCTTTGTCAATTGCGTCGCGACAGCAGGCAGAGCGCCTCCGGCAGCATCTCCTGGACATCGGTGGCGTTCAGACCCTGGGTCCCCTTCCGGTCGACCAGCAGGTCGGCCGCGTAGCCGTGCACGAAGGCCCCCAGCTGGCAGGCGTCGAAGGGGTGATATCCCTGACCGAGCAGGGCGGTCACCACACCGGTAAGCACGTCCCCCATCCCTCCGGTCGCCATGCCGGGATTGCCGCTGCCGTTTATGGCGATGGACCCGTCCGGCGCGGCGATGACGCTGCGCGCCCCCTTGAGGATCAGGTAAACCTGGAAGCGTGCGGCGAAATCACGGGCGCTTGCGATGCGGTCCGCCTCGATCTCGGGGATCGAGCAGCCGGCGAGGCGCGCCATCTCGCCCGGATGCGGGGTGAGCAGGGTCACCCGCCCCCGCCGGGACAAAAGCAGCTCAGGCCGGGAAGCCACGGCGTTCAGCCCGTCCGCATCCAGCACGAGCGGCCCGGGAAGCGACGAGACCAGCGACTGCACGAGATAAACGGTGGAGGCGCCGGCACCAAGGCCCGGCCCCAGTGCAACCGCATCCTTGTCCCGCGCCGCCTCAAGCAGCATGTCAAGCGCTCCGGCCGGCAGAAAACCCGCGCCGGGCCTGCCGATGGGCAGGGTCATCGCCTCGGTGCTCTTCACCTCCAGGACCGCGTTCAGGCCGGCCGGCACCGCCAGGGTGACCAGCCCGGCCCCGGTGCGCACCGCACTGTTGGCCGCCATGGCGGCGGCGCCGGTCTTTCCGGTGGACCCGGCAATGATGAGACAACGGCCGCTACTTCCCTTGTGGGCCGCGGCGGCGCGCGGCCGGAACAGCCTCCGGGCCGCGTCGGGATCGACGAACTGGCAACCCGGTGCCTCGGCGACCACCGCCTCGGGCATGCCGATATCGGCCAATACCAGCGTGCCGCCGCATGCGGCGCCCGGTTGCAGGATGTTCCCGAGCTTCGGCAGCGCGAAGCTTACCGTCAGGTCGGCGCGCACCGCCCGCCCCAGCACGCGACCGCTCGCGGCATCGATACCGGAGGCGATGTCGACCGCGACCACCGGGATGCCGGCGGCGTTGATCATGTCGATCGCCTCGCCGTAGACCCCGGAGACCTCGCTCTTCACACCGGTGCCAAGGAGCGCGTCCACGATGAGCGTCGCACCCCGGAAAAGCTCCGCATGACGCGACGGGCCGTCGGGTGCCGCGATGACGCGTCCGGAGCCAAGCCGCGACAGGTTGGCCGCCGCATCGCCCGTGACCGCGTCCAGTGCGGCGATCAGCAGCACCGGCGCGTCCCATCCCCTTTCGGCGAGCAGGCGGGCGATCACGAAACCGTCGCCGCCGTTATTCCCCTTGCCGGCGACGATGAGCGCCCTTTTCCCCTCTCCCGGGCCGAACCGCTCGGAAATGACGTCGGCGCAGGCCCTCCCGGCACGCTCCATCAGGGTGAGCCCCGGGATGCCGAACTCCCGTATCGCCCGTTGATCCATAAGCTGCATGACCTGGCCGCTCACTACCTTCATCTAACGCTCCAGTACCACCATGGCAACGGCGCATCCCGCGTCGTGGGACAGCGACAGAAAGCAGCCGGTGAGTCCGGCCTGCCGGAACATCTCCAGGGCGCGCCGATACAGCCTGAGTTCCGGCTTGCCCAGGTGGTCGTTGACCACCTCCATGTCCTGCCAGGAGAGGCCGTCGCGCAGGCCGGTCCCCAGGGCCTTGAGGAAAGATTCCTTGGCCGCGAAGCGCAGCGCGTAATGCTGCGCGCTCTGCTTCTTGGCGGCGCAGTACCCGATTTCCCCGGCGGTGAAGAGCCGCTGGAACAGTGCGTCGTTCCCCTGCTCGAGGAAACGCTGGAACCTCGCTATCTCAACGATGTCTACGCCGGTGCCGTATATCAATGTGAAACTCCGGATTGGTCGGAAACGCCCGAGACGAGCCTTGGGCCGGCCTCATACTATACATTTTCAGCAGGCGCCACAAGCGCTAATGTGGGTGTCATTGCCTCAGGTTTCATTGCCGTCCGGCAACCGCCGGCAGGGACGCGCGCCATTCCCGGACCACCGCCGGCAGGTCGAGCGACCAGTCGGAGAGAGCCTGCGCCACGGCGGCCTCGATGGTGGCCCGCTCCCCCAGCCCCTTCAAGATCCCCTGCATGGCATACCAGCCGTAGCGCGACACCATGAAGTTCACCAGGGAGTAGCTCTGCTGGTAGGCAAGCCCCGCCTCGGCACCGGACATGGAGCCGAAGGAGCCGGAAATGGCGGAGAGAGGGAGCAGGCGCCCCTCTTGGGCCGCACGGGCGAACTCCGGCTCCGGATGAGCGAACTCCTTGCGCCCCTCGATCTCCGCCAGCCCCTCGTTGAGCCAGGTCGGGACGTTGCCGCCGGTGAGCTGGGCGATCAGCACGTGGGTGAATTCATGAAACAGGATGCTGCGCATCTGTGCGGTGATCCTGGTGACCCCGCCGACCGGCAGGCGGATCTTGCCGTCGTAGAGTCCGCCGGACCAGTCCGGCCCGGCGGTAACGCTGCTGTAGTCCCTCTTGGCGTAGAGCAGCACCGGGATGCGGGTGGTCGGAAACAGGCCGAGGTCGGCGCCGACGCTGTTGTAGGCGCTCTCCAGCGCATCGAGCACCTCGCCTGCCAACCCCTGGGGGAGTTCCGCATCGAAGCTCAGGTCGAACATGGAGCTGTACCCCTTGTCCATCTTCGACTCGACAGGGAGTTCCCGCTCGGCCTTTTGGATCAGGGCCAGGGTCGCCTTGTCGCCGGGGTCCTGCTCCAGTGCGCGGCGCCACAGTGCCAGCGCCCCGGGGAGATCGCCGGTGTCGTAGCTGATCCTGCCCAGGAAGAAGAGCGGCTTGGCCGCGTCCCCGGCCTGGGCCAATTCGGCCCGTGCCGAGTCGTAGTTCTTGTCGAGGTAGAGGGCGATGCCGCGCATCAGTGTGAGAAAGGCTGAATCGGGTGACGGCTCGCGTGACAGATCGCGTGCCTCGGCGAAGTACGCTGCGGACTGCGCGTAGCGGCCGAGTTTCAGCTCGCGCTGGGCGATCTGTGCGTAGACGACGGAGAGGTTGCGCTTGAGCTGCTCGTCGTAGGGGTAGAGCGAGAAGCCGCGCTTGAGCCCTTCGAGCGCCTTGTCCAGCTCGCCGTGGCTCACGAGTTCCTGGGCCTGCGTGCTGTAGGAAAGGGGGTCGCCGGCGCTCGCCGGTCGGGCGGATAAGGTGATGAGCAAAAGGAGCAAGAGGATGATCGAGCCTGCAGTTGTCTTGGACATCTGTCTGCCTCTAGGCGTTGGCCGGCGGTTATCTGATCGGTACGGGCAGAACCGTAGAGACGCATGGCAATGCGTCTCTACACCTTTGAGAGATCGCACCTTCAGACGGGGGCGAGCTGGGCCCGTGCCTGCCGGATGCTCCGGACGATGCCGGCGACATCGAGGCCGTAGATCTCCTTCAGTTCCGCCTGCTCCCCCTGCTCGATGAAGCTGTCCGGGAAGCCGAGCCGCGTGACCGATACGCCGCTCACCTCGCTCTCCTCGAGAAGCTCCAGCACCGCGGTGCCGAAACCGCCCTGAAGCGCGTTTTCCTCCAGCGTGAAGAGCATCCCGGTACCGGCCAGAGCCAGTATCCGCTCGCGGTCCAACGGCTTCACGAAACGGGCGTTCATCACGGCCAGTTCCACCCCTTCCAGGGCCAGGGCGGCTGCCGCCTCCAGGGCCGGCTGCACCATGGTGCCGATGGCGATGAGCGCGCCGTCCCTGCCTTCCCTCAGCAACTCCCCTTTTCCGACCGGAAGCGGCGCGAGGATCTGGTCGATGGGTACGCCGAGGCCGGTGCCGCGCGGGTAGCGCACGGCCGAGGGACCGTCGAGCGCAAGGGCGGTGACCAGCATGTGCTGCAGCTCGTTCTCGTCCTTGGGCGCCATCACGGTGAGCCCCGGGAGCTGGCGCAGATAGCAGAGGTCGAAGACGCCGTGGTGCGTCGGCCCGTCGCTGCCGACCACACCGGCGCGGTCGATGGCGAAGAGGACCGGCAGATTCTGCAGGCAGACATCGTGGCAGAGCTGATCGAAGCCGCGCTGCAGGAAGGACGAGTAGAGCGCCACCACCGGACGGAACCCCTCTGCGGCGAGCCCCGCCGCGAAGGTCACCGCATGCTGCTCGGCGATGCCGACATCGAAGAAGCGCTCGGGGAACTCCTTGGCGAAGGGGGTCAGGCCGGTGCCGTCCGGCATGGCCGCCGTCACCGCCACGATCTTGTCGTTCTCCCGGGCAAGCCGCTGCACCGTCTGGCCGAAGATCCCGGTGTAGGAGGCGCCTCCCCCCTTCCCCTTCAGCACCTTGCCGGTCTGCGCATCGAAGGGCCCCACGCCGTGGAACAGCGACGGGTTCGCCTCGGCGGCCGGATACCCCTTCCCCTTCTTGGTCAGCACGTGGATCAGCACCGCGTCGTCGAAGCGCTTCACGTTCTCCAGGGTCTCCAGCAAAAGCGGGATGTTGTGGCCGTCGATGGGGCCTATGTACTCGAAGCCGAACGCCTCGAAGAGCATCCCCGGGGTGAAGAGCCCCTTGAGCGACTCCTCGGCCCTCTTGGCGACCTGCAGCGCCGAGCGGCCGAACATCGGCATCGCCTCGAGAAACGCCTCCAGCTCCTTCTTGGCCTTGTGCACGAACTCGCTGGTAATGGTGCGGGAAAGGAGGTTGGAGAGCGCCCCGACGTTCTCCGAGATGGACATCTCGTTGTCGTTCAGGATCACCACCAGGTCCTTGTTCAGCTCGCCCGCGTGGTTCAGCCCCTCGAAGGCGATGCCGCCGGTCATCGAGCCGTCGCCGATCACCGCAAGCACCTTGTTGCGGGCCCCCTTCAGGTCGCGCGCCACGGCGAGTCCCAGCGCCGCCGAGATGGAGGTGGACGAGTGGCCGACGTCGAAGCAGTCGTGCGGCGACTCGGCCCGCTTGGGAAAGCCGCTCAGGCCGCCCAGGGTGCGCAGCGTGCCGAAGGCTGAGTTGCGCCCGGTCAAGAGCTTGTGCGCGTAGGCCTGGTGCCCCACGTCCCAGACGATCTTGTCCGCGGGGGAGTCGAAGACCCGGTGCAGCGCGATGGTGAGCTCCACCACCCCGAGGCTCGGCGCCAGGTGGCCGCCGTTGGCGGCGCAGGTCTCGATGATGCGTCCGCGCAGCTCCGAGGCGAGGAGCTCAAGCTCGCGCAGCGAGAGCCCCCGGAGCTGACCCGGATCCGAAATCTTGTCCAGGATCAAGGGCATCAGGAGTTCCTCTTCACGATGTACGATGCGATGGCGCGCAGCGGCTCGGCGCGCTCGTCGAACTGCGCCAGTGCGGCCAGCGCCATCTGCACCAGTTCCTGCGCGCGCTGCTTGGACGCATCGAGGCCGACCAGGGCGGGATAGGTCGCCTTGCCGCGTGCCTGGTCGCTGCCGGCATCCTTGCCCAGCTGCTCCGTGGTCCCCTCCACGTCCAGGATGTCGTCGGCGATCTGGAAGGCGAGACCGATCGCGTCGCCGTAGCGGGTGAGCGCCTCAAGCCCCTGTTCCGTGGCGCCCCCCAGGATGGCGCCGGCACGCACCGAGGCCCGGATCAGGGCACCGGTCTTGTGGGTGTGGATGTAGGAGAGAATGGCGAGATCGATCGCCCCCTTCCCCTCGCTCTCCATGTCGACCACCTGCCCCCCCACCATGCCGCGGGAGCCGGCAGCGCGCGCGATCTCGTGGATCACCCTGAGACGCGCCGAGGCGTCCCCGGCATCCTCGCTGCGGGAGAGCAGGATGAACGCCTCGGTCAACAGGGCATCGCCGGCGAGTATGGCGGTCGCCTCGCCGTACACCTTGTGGTTGGTCGGGTTTCCCCTGCGGAAATCGTCGTCGTCCATGGCGGGAAGGTCGTCGTGGATCAGGGAATAGGTGTGGATCATCTCCATGGCGCAGGCCGCCGGCAGCGCCGGCTCCACCTCGCCTCCCACAGCCTCGCAGGCGGCCAGCAGGAGCACCGGACGCACGCGTTTGCCGCCTGCGAAGACCGAATAGCGCATGGAGCCGTGCAGGGAGGCGGGCAACTCCCCGCCCTCGGGGAGAAAGCGCTCCAGCGCCCGGTCGACCAGCTGGCATCTCTTTTTCAGGTAATCCTTCAAATCCATAATGATCTCTCTTTCAATTGACGATTGACGATTTTTCAATCATCAAATCGGCCGGTACTGATGATAAGACTGCCTTTCCTTGTCAATTGTCAATTGTCAATCGTCAATTGTCTATATTATTCTTCCTCTTCAAACGGCTTGGTGGTAAAGCTGCCGTCGCGCTGTTTGATAAGCAGTTCCACCCGCCGCTCTGCCTCGTTGAGCTTCTTGCTGCAGAAGGCGGAATGCTTCACCCCTTCCTCGAACGCCTTCAGGGAATCCTCCAGGGAAAGCTCCCCCCCCTCCAGCTTCTTGACCACGTCCTCGAGTTTTTTGAGCGCCGTCTCGAACTTCTCTACCGCCATAATGAACCTCGCAAAAAAGAAAACTTATTATACAGATTGCGTATCTGCCGTCAAGGCTGGAGGCAGAACCCGGGGCTAGGGACTTGGAGCTAGGGGCTGGTAAAGGCTAAATGCCATGGTCCCGTATTTCGCCAGGTTCCCAGTCCCTGTTTAACAAGCCCCTAGTCCCCAGTCCCTAGCCCCGGGCAGTCAGTCCCCAGTCCCAAGCCCCGGGTTCACCGTCTCCACCCGGCACAGCGCCGCTCCGGCCGCAAAGCTCAGCTCCAGCCGGTCTCCCGCTGCGATCTCCCTGCTGTACCTCACCACCGAGCGCTCCGGAAGCTTGCGGGCGATGCTGTAGCCGCGCGAGAGGGTGGCGAGCGGCGAGACGGCGTTGAGCGTCCCCGAGGCAAGCCGCAGCCTCTCCGTGGCGCCGGCCAGCCGGCAGACCAGGGCGTGGTCCAGGCGCAGTGAAAGTGTGGCAAGCCGCTCGGAGCTCCGCTGCAGTGTAAGGTCCGGGCTCTGCCGGGAAAGCCGGGCCGACAGCGAGACCACCCTCTCGCCCCCCTTCTCCAGGATCAGTCCGGTCTCGCGCCTGAGCCGCCCGTCGAGGGAGTCGACCCGCTGCGACAGGTGCCCCAGAACGCGGCTGGGATCGGTGATGGATCGACTCAGAGAGGCGACCTGGGCGCGCAACCTCTCCAGGCGGCGCAGCTGGTACATGTCCAGGCGATGGCACAGGCCGTCCAGCTCGGCCTCCAGCTCCTTCTTGCTGCGCACCACGAGTTCCGCCGCGGCCGAGGGGGTCGCGGCACGCAGGTCGGCCACGAAATCCGCGATGGTGAAGTCGATCTCGTGGCCCACCGCCGAGATGACCGGGATGGCGGAGCGGTAGATGGCGCGCGCCACCCCCTCCTCGTTGAAGGCCCAGAGGTCCTCCAGGGAGCCGCCGCCGCGCCCCACGATCATCACGTCGATGTTGCCGACCCGGTTCAGGTCGTCGATGGCCTGGGCGATTTCGGACGCCGCCCCCTCCCCCTGCACCCGCACCGGGGCGATGAGCAGTTCCACGTTGGCGAAGCGGCGCGACAGGACGGTCAGGATATCCCTGATGGCGGCGCCGGTCGGGGAGGTCACGATGCCGATCCGGCGCGGGAGCTTGGGCATCTCGCGCTTGTGCAGCTCGGAAAAGAGCCCCTCCCTGGCGAGCCGCTCCTTGAGCTGGATGAAGGCGAGCTGCAGCCCGCCGATCCCCTGGGGCTCGAGATAATCGGCCACCAGCTGGTACTCGCCGCGCGGTTCGAACAGCGTAAGCCTGCCGCGGGTGAGCACGCGCATGCCGTCTTTCGGGGTGAACTTGAGGGTGCGCGCGGCCCCGCGGAACATGACGCAGCGCAGCTGTGCCCCTGCATCCTTGAGGGTGAAGTAGCAGTGGCCCGATTGGGGAGAGGCGAGGTTGGAGATCTCACCTTCGACCCAGACCTGGTCGAAATTGTCCTCCAGCAGGCCACGCACCAGCGAGGTGAGCGCGCTGACGGTGAGGACACGCCGCTGCTTGAAAAGTTCCACAGGCACCTCCGTTCCCCCGTCCCACCCCGGCCCTCCCCTCGAAGGGGAGGGAGTTTATGACAGCGGCAAGTTGGCGGTGATCAGCTTCAGTTTGGACCTTTTTGGACCTCGGTCCCGATCGACCCCGACCGGGCACCCGGTCAGGCAGATCTGCGTCCCGAGGTTTTGCCGTTCTAACACGCCGGCCTCACCCTGTCAAACCGGTTGACCGTCAGGACGTGTCGATGTTAATATGCGCGCCATGAAAAATTATCCTTACGTGATCACCATCTCCTCCGAAAAGGGCGGGGTGGGCAAGACAACACTGGCAACGAACCTCGCCATATTCCTGAAGGCGCTCGACGAAAACCTCCCTGTGTCCATCTTCTCCTTCGACAACCACTTCACCGTCGACAAGATGTTCTCCATCAAGGGGCAAAAGCTCACCGGCACCGTGGCGGACCTGCTCCTAGAGACGCCGGGAAGCGAGCTTCTGCACACCGGACAGTTCGGGGTGAACTACATCCCGTCCTCCACGGCTCTGCCGGACCTGAGAGGGTCGCTCAAGGGACCGATGGTGCTGGCGCGCCTGCTGGCCATGTCCGACATCCCTGGCATCCTGATCGTGGACACCAGGCCGGACCTGGACGTGTTGACCCAGAATGCGCTCTACGCCGCTGACCGGGTGCTGGTCCCGATCAAGGACATGGCGAGCATGGACAACTGCAGGAACATCTTCGAGCTGTTCGACAAGCGCGGACTGGACCGCAAGAGCCTGTCGCTCATCCCCTGCCTGATCGACGAGCGCATCAAGTTCGACGGGCTGTTCAAGGACCAGAAGACCCTTCTGAAGGCCTTCGCCATCAACCGCGGCTACCGCTGCTCCGACACCTTCATCTCCAAGAGCCCCAAGGTGGAAAGCCTGAACACCAACCCGGACGGCAGGATTTACCCGATCCTCACCCACGGGCGCGGCACCGACGTCTACTCCCAGTTCACGGCGCTCGGGCAGACCGCGATCAAGGAATACTACGACACCAAGGAGCCGCGGGCGCTCCTGTTCGACAAATGGCAAAAGGAAGAGGATCAGCGCAAGAAGGAGGCCTACTTCGGCAGGCTCACCGGGCTCAAGAGCGAGTGTCTGGTCTGCGGCAAGGAACTGAAGCAGGGTTCGCAGGTATCCTACTACTGCGAGAGCTCGGACGGCGCCGCGAGCGGCTACGTGGAGTCCGACTGCTTCACCGGTTTCCTCCTCTCGGCGATCTTCCGCATCGAGCGGGAGCTCCCGGCCGACGACCCGACCAGGATGATGATCGATCATACGGCGCGGGAGTCGGTATTCGTCCTGAACCCCGGAGCGGGCGACAGTCCCGAGAGCATCGACTTCCACCGTTTCGATCTGAGCGGCAGCCAGCTTCTCAAGAAGACCTATCCGCTCGCCCGGCTGCCGGAGCGAGACGGTTTCTCCGGCATCGTGGAGGGGACTCTGGCGGGCTACGAGGGGCAGTTGCGCGACGCGTTCCTGATGGTACACCCGGTGAGCGGTGAGAACCCGGCGTCGATCCTCGTGGAGGAGAACTATCGCGAGATGGTGAAACTCAAGAAAATGATCGCCGCGCAGCTGTGATAAACCGGTAAAAACCGGTGAAAGGTGAAGGGTGAAAGGTGAATAAAATCACGCTTTCACCCTCACCCTTCACTGCACCCATTTCCCGCCGTTTACCCGTTAAGCATCACGCCTTCCCCCTTCACGATTCACCCTTCACGATCCTGGACGCATAGACGAAGGTGATGCCGCTTCGGGCCAACTCGGGCATCGCGGACTGCAGGGCACGGATGGTGGCCGGGTGCGGATGACAGATGGCGATGGCGGCGCCTTTCTTCCTCGCGATGGCCGCCACCTCGGCCAACTGCCTGCCGATCGCCGCCTCGTCCTGCACGTTGTCCAGAAACACCTGGCGCGTGGCGCACTGAAGGCCCAGGGCACGGGCCGTCTGGTATCCGACCGAGGCGGGCGAGGTCTTGGAGTCCACGAAGAACACCCCCTTCCCCTTCAGCACTTTCAGCACCACTGTCATCTTTTCGGCGTTCTGCGTAAAACGCGACCCCATGTGGTTGTTGGCGCCCACGGCAAAGGGGACGCTGCGGAAATAACCGACGACCCGCTCCTGGATCTCGGGGGCCTCCATGTTGAGCAGGAGCCCGATCTTCTCCAGCCGCTGTTTCGGATACCCCTCGGGCTCCATCGGCATATGCACCATCACTTCGCAACCGGCGCGATGCGCCCCTTCGGCCACCCCTTTGGCATGGGCCAGGCTCGGTATAACCGAAAAGGTTAGCGGAAGCTTGATGGAGAGTAGCGCCTGGAGTTCCTGCATGCTGCTCCCCATATCGTCGATGATGATGGCGACCTGGCCGGGACCTTTCGGTCGCGTCGCTGCCGCAACATGCGGTTTCGCGACGGGAACCGAGGCGGAGGAGATCTTTTGCTGCAGGGCCGGACGCTCGGGGAGCTTCAGGTGCGGGGTTTGCTCCGCACCGGTAACCGTGGCAGCGGGTTTAACGGGTTGAGCGGGAGGAGCCGATTTGCGAAAGTGCTCGAGCAGGAAAAACGCGAGCACGATCAAGGCCACAACGACAAAAAGCGCTATCAAGGGCTTGCGTCCGCCGGTGGATGGTTTACGTCTGTTTACTGCCCTGCCCTTTCTTGCCACTGCAAAAACCTCCATTAGTGAAAAAGGGCGGCGGCACGCTCACTGTGCTGGCCGACCCGATTGTATCAGAGCTGTGCGAATAGAGTGACTCTCGTTGGTACGAGCCGCCATGCGACTTTGAGTGCGGTGTTTAAAGGGAATAGCACGAGATGAGATGTATTTGCAAACACTTTGAGGGAGGGGCTCAAGCAGCAGAAATTGCACAAACACCTTGCCGGATTATCCCACTAGAAAAAGCGCCGGCGCTCATTTAGACCGGGCAGATTTCAGTTGACTGCATACGGCAAAGGGAAATTGCCGGCGACTATACCGGGAACGGTAATATCTTCATCCAAGGCTTCCCATCTCAAGGCAAAGCCGTTCAATCTTATGGTGACCTCTTTCAATTCCTCGTCGGTCGCCTGCGCCAGCAAAGCAAACCGACTCGCCGGAAATCCTATTATCCTGCCGTCGGTAAGCTCTACGAAAACAGTGCGGTGCTCCGCCCAGGCACGAATAGCCGCCGGCTCAACCACTTCTTTTTCAATGATGATGGTAGTCATGAAACTTCTCCTGAAGCAACTCCTGATGCTGAAAAACAAGTTTCTCAATTATGCGTAACACCAAAGGACTTATCCCTTTATTCCTTGCCAACCGTACAGGGTCCAGCCAAAATTTGCGTTCGCCGTCGGGCGTTTCAACGTGGATATGGGGCGGTTCATTCCCCTCATCAGAATAAAAATGAAACCGATATGTGCCAATCCTTAACACAGTTGGCATAAAAGGCACCTATTTGCCGCATTGTTACACGCATGCACTATAGCCCAGCCACAAAAGTCTGTCAATTCGCCTCAACGCGCTGCCAGGGGATCCCTGGCGCCGTCTCACCAGCCTGCATCGCCTCCGAAGCATCATAAGTAGTTGCCCGTATTTTGGCTCTGACAGCTATTAAACTTTGGCTCCGTTCCACCGGATAGTGAATTATTAAATTGATTGAAAATTTTCATGCGATTGCGGTATAAAGCTACTTGCTGCAAAAGTGCAATTTTTTCATCACTTATGGGGGTAACAATTTTGGTCCAGTGGCAAGAAAGTCTTTCCATCGGAGTGCTGGAAATAGATATCCAACACAAACTGCTTTTCGATAAGTTCAACGCTTTCCTGAATGCCTGCGAGAACAACACGGAGTCCGAAGGGATCTACCGTCTGTTCTGGTTCCTTGAAGCCTACGCCATCACCCACTTCACCGAAGAGGAAAAACTGATGCAGCGCGTGGGTTTCACCGATTACCTGAAACACCGGGAAAAGCATGTGGAATTCACAGGCAAGATAGCGAAGTTCAAGGAGCGCCTGCAGAAAGAGGGGCCCACCCATGATCTGGTTTCGACCATCACGACGTTCATTACCGGCTGGCTCATCGAGCACATTTCGCATATGGACCGGGTCATCGGACGATTCGTCATCGACACCGACTCACTGTCGATGCGTTGATGCTACCGCTTCGTTAAACGAACCCGCCAAACCCTCTCCATACCATTTCCGGTAACCCGGCTTCCCGAACGAGGAAGTCGGGCCTTAGCCCGCATGCTGCAACCTCCTTTTTTCGAACAGCCTCCCCAGTCCCCAGTCCCCAGTCCACTTGCCCCATGCTTCCTGACCTCCCTGCGCCAACCTTCGCTTTCTTGACATGGATCATAATCTTTACGGCGCACCGTGCTACCATGGTGCTACAGACGGCAGGTGCAGTCCGCCACAATCCATGCGGCCGGCGCCGCCACCGCCAATGCCAGCAACGTGCGCTCAAGGAAGACCTGAAGGAGCTGCCAAGGAGATTTGAACCATGAAAGAATCGGGACAGGTATCGGCCGAAAGCAGGGAGACGTTAACCGTTGGCGATCTGGTGGCAAGGGATTACCGGGCCGCTGAGGTATTCGAGAAATACGGCATAGATTTTTGCTGCGGTGGCAAGGTAGCGGTGGCGGTCGCCTGCCGGGAAAGGGGCATCGACCCGGAAGAACTGCGCCGGGAGCTCGAACAGGCTGCAGAGAGGCCGCTGGATCGGAGCCAGAACTACGCCGCATGGGAGCTTCCCTTTCTCGCGGACTACATCGTCAACACGCACCACGCCTACCTCAAGGAGAATACCGCCGGCATCGCCTCCTATGCGCACAAGATCGCACAGGTGCACGGCGCCCATCACCCGGAGGTCATCGAGATCGCCGCGATCTTCGACAAGATTGCAGCCGACATGACGCTCCATCTGCGCGAGGAAGAGGAGCAGCTCTTCCCGGCCATCAGAAAGATCGATGCGCTGAAAAAGGGTGGCGCGGACCAGGCCCGGGAGGTGGAAGAACTGAGAGCCCTGCTCACGACGCTTGGCCACGAGCATGACGAGATCGGCGCCGCGATCCACGAAATCCGCCGGTTGGCCAACGACTACCTGGTACCGGGCGACGTCTGCAATACCTTCATGGTGACCTACCAAAAGCTCAAGGAATTCGAGGACGATCTGCACAAACATGTCCACCTGGAAAACAACATCCTGTTCCTGAAGGCAGCCAAGCTTTAGAACCGCGTTGAACGGGACCCCCCATCCCCCTCCTGACCTCCCTTTGAAGGGGGAGGAACTTTAACGACCGACGTCACTTTCGAAAGTGAGTTTCCCTAACAGCCGCCCTCCCCCCCGAGGGGGAGGGGCGTTTCCATTGAGTCACCGCTTTGCAAGGAGATACCATGGTAGCCGTCGTCTTGATCTTCGCCCTGTTATGGCTGGTAATCGCCGCTGTTTCGCTCTGTCCCTTCAGGTGCAGCTCACACTCAGAAACTGCCGAACTGTAATCCCCTCCCCCCGTCCATCGGGCCTTTTCGGTCCGGTCCCGATAGTCCCCCGATCTGCCTTGCTTTAAAAAAGAGAGGGCGCCGGTCATTAAAGACCCGGCGCCCTCTTGCTTCACTTCGCCAAACGTCCCCTGTTACTGCCCGAGGCTTGCCTTGAGATCCGCCTGTACATCGCCGACCGGGCTGATGTTGAAGTTGTCGACCAGGAACTGGAGCACGTTCGGGGAGAGATAGGCCGGCAGGGACGGTCCCAGCTTGATATCCTTGATACCCAGGTAGAGCAGGGAGAGCAGGATGACGTGGGCCTTCTGCTCGTACCAGGAGAGTATGAAGGAAAGCGGCAGGTCGTTGACCCCGCAGTTGAAGGCGTTGGCCAGAGCCAGCGCGATCTGCACGGCGGAATAGGCGTCGTTGCACTGTCCCACGTCCAACAGGCGCGGTATGCCGCCGATGTCGCCGAACTCCTCCTTGTTGAAGCGATACTTGCCGCAGGCCAGCGTCAGTATCACGCAGTCCTTGGGCACCTTTTCGGCGAATTCGGTGAAGTAGTTGCGCCCGGGCTTGGCACCGTCGCAGCCGCCGATCAGGAAGAAGTGCTTGATGTCGCCCGCTTTCACCGCGTCGATCACCTTGTCGGCCACGCCAAGCACCGCATTGTGGCCAAAGCCGACCAGGATCTCCTTGCCGGCGGCATCCGGCAGGTCCGGGCACTCCAGCGCCTTGTTGATCACCTCGTCGAAATGCCAGCCGGTCAGGTGCTTGATGCCGGGCCAGCCTACCTCACCCCAGGTGAACAGACGGTCCTTGTAGTTGTCCGCCGGGCGCTGGATGCAGTTGGTATTGAAGATGATGGCGCCGGGGAAATCCGGGAACTCCTTGTGCTGGTCCTGCCAGGCGCCGCCGAAGTTGCCGTAGAGGTGCTGGTACTTCTTGAGCCCGGGGTAGCCGTGGGCCGGCAGCATCTCGCCGTGGGTGTAGATGTCGATCCCCTTCCCCTCGGTCTGCTTCAAAAGCTCCTCGAGCATGCGCAGGTCGTGGCCGGAAACCAGGATCCCCTTGTTCTTTCTGGAGCCCAGTTGCACCTTGGTCGGCACCGGGTGGCTGTAGCGGTCCACGTGCCCCTCGTTCAGCATCCCCATCACCTTGATGTTCATCTTGCCGCAATCCATGGCGAGGGTCACGAAATCCATCAGCCCCTTGGAGGGATCTGCGGTCGCGGCCAGCGCCTTGTGGAAAAAGGCGAACACCTCCTCGTCGGTCTTGCCGAGGATAAAGGCGTGGTTGGCATAGGCGGCCATCCCCTTCAGGCCGTAGATGACGACCTCGATGGCCGACAGGATGTCGGGGTCGCTGTGCTGGGTTTTCACCCCATGCGCCTGCCCCTGCGCGACCAGCCCCTCAAGGCTGTCGGCGATCAACCAGGCGGCGGGGCCTTCGGTGATCGGCGTGGCATGCCCACCCTGCTTCTCGCGATAGGCGGTCTCGTAGAGCGACTTCAACAGCTCCTTTTCGTCGTAGCATCTGCGCAATTTCCCCGCGATCTGGACCGGATCGAAATCGACATTGGTTACGGCCGTGAACAGCCCCTCGATGAGGAACATGTCGGCTTGGGTATTGCGCGCGTCCAGCTCCCGTGCCTTTTCGGCATAGATGGCGAGCCCCTTCAGGCCGAAAAGCATCAAATCCTGTAGGGCAGCCACCTCGGGGTTCTTCCCGCAGACTCCTATCACCTCGCAGCCGGTCCCCTTGGCAGCCTGCTCACACTGACGGCAGAACATTGACATAAGCTAATCTCCTTTGAAGTTTTTAGTTGATTACCGAAGCTTTGAAAAACAGCTTTAGACTATAACGTGCTTTTGGCACATTTCAACCTCGCGATTTTATTGTATGAGCAGCAGACTAAATCTCTCAGGCACCGTTAAAATCGACGGGGAAGTGATATATTATGGCAACGGTGACAGCTTGGGCAAAGGGAGCGCTGACTATGGCTAAGGAAAACAAAACGCTTTGCAAGTGGAGCAAGGACGAGATAAAGGACAATTTCAAGGAGCTGAAGAAGGTCGTCTCCGAGCCTCGTTTCATATGCCGAAAGTGTGGCCGGGTGGCCAAAAAGGAAGACTGGCTGTGCAAACCGGAGGAGCTGTGATGAGCGGCGTGAGCGGCCGCCCGGGGCTTGGGGCGCCTATCACGGCGTCCCTCGCGGTATGCGGGCGAAAAAAAAGGCCACATCCGAAGATGTGGCCTTTTTCCGACTCAATTAAGAGTGAATTACTTTGCAGCCGGAGCAGCCGGAGCAGCCGGAGCAGCAGCCGGAGCAGCTTCTACTTTCTTCGCAGCGGCTTTCTTTGCTTTCTTTGCTTTTTTCTTCTTGGCAACTTTCTTTACCGGAGCTTTTTCTTCTTTTTTCACTTCAGCAGCCGGAGCAGCAGCAGGAGCAACGTCAGCAGCGAAAACAACACCTGCGAAAGCAACGGCAACGAGAGCGGCAACGATGGAGGACATAACTTTTTTCATTTGAATCTCCTAGACTGTGTAATTAACCAACTGGTCTACAGTTAGCACTCTCCGTGCCAACCGTCCGAGATTTCGTAACCCACTGAAAAACCGGCGGCCCGCCGGCAACGGCGCTGCGCGGCGCCGGAAATGCTACCCCTTTTGCGCCACCCCACACCTCAAATGAGGCAACAAACCGCTAGCCTCTCATGAGTGAGACGGGCCCGCGGCCAGGCCCGGGGTGAATGAAAACTCAAGCGGCGTTCAGCTTGGCGATCAGGGCAAGGTGATAGCGGGCATGCTGGGCCAGAAAGTAGAGCCACTGGTACATATCGAGCGGCCCCAGGCCGTGCACCGACATACGGATCGTGCAAAGCCGCCCCTCTCCGCGCGGCATGCCGGCCAGAAGCTCCAGGCACCTCCCGCGCTGCCCCCGCAGCTCGGCCCGGACCTCCCCCGGCTGCACCCTCCCGGTCGGCACCATGTGGGAGGGGGGCGACCAGTCGAAGGCGCCCGGCAAGGCTATGGCAGAGAGCAGCTCCAGATCACTCTCCCCTTCGGGAAGCTGCAGACCCTCGGCCCGCTTACGCGCCTTGAGGCAACCCTTGGTGATGGTGAGCAACAGAAAACGGTTGGCCAGCCAGACGTGCTCCAGGTGTTCGGCGCCGGTCCAGGCATCCGGATAAGCCGGACGGCGCTCCAGTCGCTCGCGGGGCGTCTCGAAGCAGTCGTCGAGCAGGGAAAACACCTGCATCAAGCCGGCACGGACTCTCTCAAACGTCTCACACCGCGTCATGGCCCTCTCCCTCCTGCCACGAGTTTACTCGAAATACTTCCGATATGTTCGTCTCACTTGCTAAACCGGACTTATGTCCTAAACTAACAAACGGTTGTCGAGCATCACTGTCAGTAGATTTTGCCATGACAGATCATTTGTATTCGATCTATGCCAAAGCTGGTATTGCCTGTGAAGCACCCCGGAAATCCCGCGTGATAAGGAAGCGCAATTCCCGTATCTAAAGATTTTTCAGCATCATTGCGTCTGTACCAGCCCCGCTGTGTCAGGAAAATCTCGGGGCAATAGCCGCCGAACTGGTCTCAACGTAGAACTTCTTGCAGTAACTTCATCACCTGATAGTCAGCGGTGCATCCATCTCCAGGAGGACAGCATGAATCAACAGGAAGGGTACGCGAACGACATCGTCAAGGGGTTTATCATCTCGGGCATGGTCTGGGGCTTCGTGGCCGTGCTGCTCGGGGTATTGATCTCGTTGCAGATCTCGTTCCCCCAGTTGAACATCCCCCCCTACCTCTCCTACGGCCGTCTGCGTCCGATCCACACCAACGCCGGGATCTTCGGCTGGGGCATCGGCAGCTTCATGGCCTTTTTCATCTACATAACGCAGCGGCTGACCAGGACCCCGCTCTGGAGCCCGGGACTGGCCCGGGTCCAGCTCTGGCTCTTCAATACGGTGATCGCCCTCGCCGCGGTGACGCTTCTTTTCGGCATGAACCGCTCCAAGGAGTACGCGGAGCTGGAATGGCCGGTGGCGCTGCTCGTCGTGGTGCTCTGGGTCATCTTCGCGGTGAACATCATCATGACCATCGTCAAGCGCCGGGAAGAGCAGATGTACATCTCGCTTTGGTACATACTCGCCACGCTGGTCGGCGTCGCGGTGCTCTACCTGGTGAACAACGCCGCCATCCCCGTCTCGCTCACCAAGTCCTACTCGGCCTTTGCCGGGGCCAACGACGCCAACGTGCAGTGGTGGTACGGTCACAACGCGGTCGCCATGGTGCTCACCACCCCGCCGCTGGCCATCTTCTACTATTTCCTCCCCAAATCGACCGGGGTCCCCATCTACAGCCACCGCATGGGGGTGATCGCCTTCTGGAGCCTGATCTTCATGTACCTTTGGACCGGGGCGCACCACCTGCTCTGGACGCCGGTGCCGGACTGGGTGCAGACGCTCGCCATGGGGTTCTCCGTCATGCTGATCGCCCCCTCCTGGGCCGCGGTCTTCAACGGCTACTTCTCCATGAACGGCCAGTGGCACCAGATGCGGGAGAACTACCTGGCGAAGTTCCTCATCTTCGGCATCACCTTCTACGGCCTGCAGACGCTGCAGGGCCCCTCCCAGGCGGTGAGGACCTTCTCCGCCTTCATCCACTTCACCGACTGGGTGCCGGGTCACGTGCACATGGGGGCTCTCGGCTGGGTGTCGCTGGTGCTGTTCGCCGGCATCTACTACACCGTACCGAAGCTGTACCACACGGAACTCTACAGCATACCGCTTGCCAACCTGCACTTCTGGCTCGCCGTCATCGGCCAGTTGATCTTCTCCATCAGCATGTGGGTGGCCGGCGTGCAGCAGGCCTCCATGCTGAACGCCACCAACCCCGACGGGAGCCTGCACTACAGCTTCATGGAGACCCTGGCCGAGCTCTATCCCTACTGGTACATCAGGGCCGGTGGGGGCGTCATCTACCTCGTCAGCCTGATCATCTTCATCTACAACATCGCCAAGACCGTTTCCGGCGGCAAGTCCCAGGCCGTGGCACAGAACGCCTAGAAAGGAGAGCTCATGATCGAGAAAAGGCCCATCATATTCCTGCTGCTTGCCACGGCGACCATCCTGGTCGGCACCGTGGTCACCATGGTAGCTCCTTTCAAATGGATCAACGACCCGAAACTCGCCATCGCCTCGGTGAAGCCCTACACCCCGCTGCAACTGGAGGGGAGAGACATCTACATCCGCGAGGGGTGCAACAACTGCCACACCCAGACGGTCCGGCCGCTGCTCGCCGATACGGAGCGCTACGGCGAATATTCCAAGAGCGGCGAGTTCGCCTACGACCAGCCCTTTCTCTGGGGCTCCCGGCGCACCGGCCCCGACCTGGCCCGTATCGGCGGCAAGTACCCGGACGCCTGGCACGTGAAGCACATGAAGGACCCGCAGTCCATGGTGCCGCGCTCCAACATGCCCAAGTACGAGTTTCTGCAGCAGCCGCTCGACACGAGCCTCACCGAGCGCAAGATGAAGGCGCTCAACTTCCCCTACACGCCGGCCGATCTCGCAGCGCTCTCCGGGAAGACCGAGCTGGACGCCATGGTCGCCTACATGCAGAAGCTGGGCAACGACATCCCCTGGCGCAAGGCCGGCCGCGCCGAGGTGCTCGGGGAACTGAAGAACCCGTTCCAGGACAACAAGTCGGTGCTCCCGGAAGGCAAGGAGCTCTACCTGCAGCACTGCGCCCAGTGCCACGGCAAGGATCTCAAGGGCGAGGTCGGCCCGGGGCTTTTGGACCTGGACCAGCCTGACGCCAAGGTGTTCGGCACCGTCTACGGCGGCCGGCCGGAAACCGGGATGCCGGCCTACGGCGACCCCCTCGGCAAGGAGCGGATCTGGAAGCTGATCACCTACCTGAAGTCCCAGCACAGGCGCTGACATGGATCTCGCCGGCGCATATTACCTGGGGGTCACCATCCTGCTGTTCGCAGCCTTCGCCGCCATCGTGGCCCGCACCCTGAGCGGCAAGCGCAAAGTAAGCGGCGAGCAGGCGAAGTACCGGATGATGGACGACGAGTAGGGCCAAAGACCAAGCAAGGGAGGGATTTTCATGTCCGATGACAATAAGGAATACGACGGCATCAGGTACAACCCGCAGGACAAGCCGCCGAAAGTCTTCACCGTCCTGAATTACTCGCTCATCATCTGGGGCATCTGCTTCATGGCCTACTACCTGTTCAGCGGCTGGAGTTCCCACGCCGAGTACGCCGGGATCAAGAAGGCCAAGGAGACGAGGCTCGCCACGGCGAAGCTCGAGGAGGGGGAGCCGAAAGCGGTGAGCACCCACGAGGAGGGTGACACGAAGCACCTCGTGAAGGAGGGCAAAGAGGTATTCGCCGAGCGTTGCGCCTCCTGCCACGGCCCGGACGGCAAGGGGGGGATCGGGCCCGACCTGACCGGCAAGAGCTTCAAGTACGGCAGGACGGCACCGGAGGTGACCCTCTCCGTCATGGACGGGCGCCCCGGCGGCATGCCCGGCTTCAAGAACGACCTGTCGCGGGAAAAGCTTGAGGGGGTCGTGCAGTTCGTCCTGTCGCTTTGACGACGGGAGCGCGCCCATCGGCCAGGATCGCGCCCGGGCGCAAGCTCGTGCAGTGGCTCTCCACGCTGTTCATGCTGGTGATCCCGTTTGTCCGGATGGGCGGCGAGTCGCTGCTGCGGCTGGATGCGCCGAGCCGCACGCTGCTTTTTTTCGGGGCAGCCATCCGGATCGAGGAATTCTACCTCTTTCTCATCGTGCTCCTGATACTGGTCTTCGGTTTCCTTTTGGTCACCATGCTCTTCGGGCGGGTCTGGTGCGGCTGGCTCTGCCCGCAGACGACCATCTGCGACCTGGCGGACTGGCTCGACCTGAAGATCAAGTCGCGTTGCCCCTGGCGCCTCCCGGCTGCGGCCCTCGGGCAGCTCTGTTATCTGATCATCGCCGGCGTCGTCGCCTGCAACCTGGTCTGGTACTTCATAGCTCCGGCCGAGTTTTTCCGGAGGCTCTTCTCGGGAGAGATCGGCGCCGTGGCGGGCATAACGCTTTCCTGCACGTTGCTGCTGGTTTACCTGGACCTGGCGCTGGTGCGACGCAGCTTCTGCAAGACGGTCTGTCCCTACGGGCGGATCCAGCTTTTGACCATGGAGGGGGGCACCCTCACCCTGGAGTTCGACCCCGGGCTCAAGGACGCCTGCATCCGCTGCGGCGCCTGTGTCAGGGCCTGCCCGATGGGAATCGACATCAGGGACGGCCTGCAGATCGAGTGCATCAACTGCGGCCGCTGTGTCGACGCCTGCCGCGACGTCATGGAGAAGCGCGGCGCCCGGGGGCTCGTGCATTACAGCTTCGGGCGCGCGGCGCAGGGCGCGGCGCGCCCGCTGAACCGCAAGGCGCTGTTCCTGGCGGCGGTCATCGCGGCGCTTGCGGCGCTGTTGGCGGCAGGGGTCGCGACCAGGAAGGAGGCGACCATCAAGGTGCAGCGCGCCGGCGGCGGCGAGGTGAAAAGGCTTGCCGACGGGGCGCTGGTCAACTTCTACACCGTCTACCTGGAAAACCGCGCCGCGCGCCCCGGCAACTTCTCCCTGGCGGTGCGGCCCGTGCCGGGGTACCGGGTGGAGCTGGTCGGGCCGGTGCGGGGTCTGCAGGTTGCGGCCAACGGCAACCGCAGGGTCGACCTGGCGCTGAAAATCTCCCCTGCCCCGCCGGGGAAGAGGGAACTGGAACTGAGGCTCGTGAGGGACGGCAAGCTCGTTGCCGTCACCGGGTTGCCGCTCATGACAAAATGACAGCACCGGCTCGGCAACTACCATAACTACCATAACTACCATAACTACCATAACTACCATAACTACCATAACTACCATAACTACCATAACTACCATAACTACCATGAGGAACCTACCATGCAGCTAACGGCAATACCCCGCGCCACCCACTGGAAGCTCGGGCTCGCGCTCCTCGTGGCCATCTTCCTGGCCGGCATGGCGGCCACCATGACCATCGCGGCCCGCCGGGTGACCCCGGTGGTGGACGCAGACTACTACAACCACGGCCTGCACTACGGCCAGACGGCCAGCGGAGCGAGAAATCCCGGGGCGGGCTGGACCATGTCCGCCTCGCTTGCCGGCGGGGAGCTGCAGGTGCGGGTAAGCGACCAATCGGGCGCACCGGTCACCGGCGGCGAACTCCGCTTCGAGCCGAGGCGGACCGGCGCCCGGTTGCACGCCGCCTGGGTGCTGGCCGAGTCGGCAGCAGGCATGTTCCGCGCTCCCGTCCCGGCCTCCCTGCAGGGCGAACTGCACGGCACGCTGCGCTTCACCCGCGGCGAGGCGACCGCAAGCCAGAAGCTGGTGCTCTTCAATTGAAGACCGGCGCCGCCATGGCAGGGAGGACCGGGCGCCCGCAAGGGGCGCCCCTGCCGGACGGAGGCGTCGGGGCGGCAGAACGCGCGCCGCTGCTCCAGGCGGCGGCTCTTCCCCCACCCCGGCCCCGCTCCCGGGGGGAAAGAGGACCCTGCTTTCACTGCGGCGCCGACATCCCGGCGGGGATCGTCATCGAGGAAACCGGCAGCAGGCAGACCCTGGGGTTTTGCTGCCGCGGCTGCCAGGGCGCCTATCTGCTGATAAGCGGTGCCGGGCTCGGCGATTTCTACCGCCGCCGGGATTGGCCGGAGCCGGGAGCCGCACCCCGGACCTTTCAGGACGCCTTCCGGGACGACGATCTCTCCCGCTTCGTCTACCCGTCGAGGCAGGGGAGCGCCATCGACATCATCATCGACGGCATCCGCTGCGCCTCCTGCGCCTGGCTCAACGAAAGGATCCTGGCACGGCTGGACGGGGTGCGGGAGGTGCGGGTGAACTACGCCACCGGCCGGGCCCGCGTCGTCTTCGACCCGGACAGCATTACCCCCTGCGCCGTCTTCTCCCGCATCGCCGAGATCGGCTACGGGCCGCGTCCCTACACGAGATCGGCCGCCAGGGAAGGGGCGCGGCGCGAGCGCAGGGACCTCCTTTATCGTTTCGGCACCGCGATATTTCTCACCATGCAGCTCATGGCCTACGCCTTTGCCCTCTACGCCGGCTACTTCCAGGGGATCGACGCCCAGATCAAACGGTACCTGCAGCTCTTCTCCCTGCTGGTGACGACGCCGGTCGTCTTCTACTGCGGCTGGCCCTTCCTTGCCGGCGCCTGGCGGGGCATCGTGAACCGGGCGCCCAACATGGAACTTTTGATCGCCATCGGCGCCCTCTCCTCCTACGGCTACTCCGTCTACGCGAGCCTCGCCGGCGCTGAGGTCTACTTCGAGACGGCCGCCATGATCGTGACCCTGATCCTCGCCGGCAGGATCCTGGAGAACTCCGCCAAGAGGCGCGCCGCGGGGGGCGTCGAGCGGCTCCTGGGGCTTTGCGCCGGGCAGGCGCTCCGCTTGAGGGGGGACGCCGTCGAGACGGTCGATCCGGGCGAACTGCGCCCCGGCGACCTGATCCTGGTCGCCCCGGGGGCGCGCTTCCCGGTGGACGGCAGGATCGTCGAGGGGTGCACCGACGTGGACGAGTCTGCGGCAACGGGGGAGCCGCTCCCGGTGCTCAAGTCCGCCGGAGACAGCGTCATCGCCGGGAGCAGCAACCTGACCGGCGCGGTGCGGGTGATCTGCGACAGGGAGGCGGCCGAAAGCTTCATCGCCCGGGTGGCGCGCCTGGTGGAGGAGGCCCAGAGCCGCCGCGCGCCGATCCAGGGGGTGGCGGACCGGGTCAGCGCCTTTTTCGTCCCCGCCGTACTCTCCCTGGCCCTGGCCACCTTCTGCTGGCAATACCTGGGCGGCGGCCCCTTCGGCGCCTGCCTGATGAGCGCCCTTGCCGTGCTGGTGATCGCCTGCCCCTGCGCTCTGGGACTCGCGACGCCGACGGCGATCCTGGCCGGCACCGGGGCCGCGGCGCAGGGGGGGGTGATTTTCAAGGGGGGGGACATCCTGGAGCGGCTCAGCCGGGTCGACCTCGCCGTCTTCGACAAGACGGGGACCCTGACCTGCGGCAGCCCAGAGCTGGTCGAGATCCGGGCGGAGCGGGGCTGCGAGCCCGGCGAAATCCTCTCGCTGGCGGCCTCGGTGGAGGCCGGCTCGCTGCATCCGATCGGCGCGGCCATCTGCGGCCATGCCGCGGCAAACGGCATCCCGTGCCCGCAGGCCTGCGAGCTGAAGGGGGTGGCCGGCGGCGGGGTGACCGGAAAGGTGGCGGGCGAGCCGGTCGCCGTGGGGAGCGAGCGCTTCCTGTCCGGACTCGGCATAAGCGGCATGCCACGCCTCGGCATAAGCGGCATGCCCGGCGCCGTCGAGGCCCCGGCGGGGAGCATGGTGGTCGGCGTCGCCCGCGCCGGAGGGTACTGCGGCTGCATCATCCTGAAGGACCGGATGCGCGACGATGCGCCGGAGCTCATCGCCCATTTCAGCCGGGCCGGCATCCGGACCCTGCTTTTGAGCGGCGACCGGCAGGAGTCGGCCGGTCAGGCGGCGGCGGCTCTCGGCATCGGCGCGGGTATCGGCGGGCTGTCGCCGGCAGAGAAGGCGGCCCGGATCGACCTTTTGCGCAGGGAGGGGAGGGTCGTGCTGATGGTGGGAGACGGCATCAACGACGCGCCGGCGCTGTCGGCGGCGGACGTCGGCTGCGCCGTTGCGGGGGGGACCGACATCGCCATCGAGACCTCCGACCTCGTCCTGGTCAAGCCCGACCTCAGGCGGCTGGCCCTGGCGCACCGCATGGCGCGGCGCACCATGTCGGTGGTCAGGCAGAACCTGGTCTGGGCCTTTCTCTACAACATCGTCGGCATCCCGCTCGCCATGACCGGCAGGCTCACCCCGATTTACGCGGCGGCGGCCATGGCGCTCAGTTCGGTCTGCGTGGTGGGGAACTCGCTGAGGCTTCTGGGGGCGAAACGTGAATAGTTCGCTGATCATACTGATCGTGCTGTCGCTGTTTTTGGGCTGCGGCTGCTGGCTCGTCTTCCTGTGGGCGGCGCACAGGGGGGAGTTCAGCGACATCGAGCGCCCCAAGCACCGCATGCTGGACGAGGACGACGAACCCGGCTCCGGAAAAGGCGGCCGATAACGGCAAGGGCGCGGATCCATCCGCCGACCTTGGCCCGGGCCCGACCCCCTCGCCGTCAAGGCAAGAGGCGGGTTCCGACCGCCGTCAGGCGAGAGCGGTTCACTAAAGGTGCAGCGAAGCGGCTCAAGGAATGACATGATCGAGATATGGTTCGCATTTCTGGCCGGCGTTGCCGGCAGTTTCCACTGCATCGGCATGTGCGGGGGGGTCGTCGCGGCACTTGCCATGACCGGCGGCAACGACGCCTTCCGTTTCCGGCTGCAATCCCAGCTCTGCTACAACCTGGGGCGGATCGCCACCTACACGCTTTTGGGCGCGCTGGCCGGGCTGATCGGCTCCTCCCTCGACTTGTTGACCATCAAATCCGTCTCCTCCTGGTTTCTCATCGGGGCGAACCTGTTCGTCATCGTGGTCGGCCTCTCCTCGGCGCTGGGCCTTAGCACGCTCAACCTCTCCTCCCTGGAGAGGCCCGGCGCGGGCTTGCTGGCCGCCCCGCTTCGGCGTGCCGTGACCGGCAAATCCCCGGCTGCCGCCCTGTACCTGGGGGTCGTGCTGGGGTTTCTGCCCTGCGGGCTGGTCTACGCCCCGCTGATCGCGGCTGCGGCAAGCGGCAGCCTGGTCTGCGGCGCGGCCAGCATGGCGGCCCTGGGACTGGGGACCATTCCGGTGCTGCTCATGTTCGGGACCGCGTCATGCGCCTTTTCCGGCAGGCTGCGCAGCTCCATGCTGCGCCTTGCCGGCCTGGCCGTGGCGCTCATGGGAGCGGCCGGACTCTGGCGCGCCCTCGCCCGCACCTGCTGAATAGTCTTTCACGGCCCCCGCCGGAAGTGCGATAATGAACGGCGAAGGCGAACGGGCGAATGTCCATTCGCCCCTACGGGCCAGGGGGATACCGGCATGACCAGAAAGGGAACGGCGCCGCTCAGCATCGACCGGTTGCAGCCGAAGGTAAAAAAGGGACTGACCGTCGTGATCACCGGCAACGGCAAGGGCAAAACGACCTCCGCGCTCGGCATGGCGCTACGCGCCTGCGGTCACGGCATGAAGGTGTGCATCATCCAGTTCATGAAAGGGGATCTCTACGCGGGCGAGTGGGACGGCATCAAGCTGTTGCAGGGGCAGGTGGAACTCCATAGTACCGGCAAGGGTTTCTGCGGCATCCTGGGCAACCCCTACCCATGGGCGGAACATCGCGCCAACGCACAGGACGCTGTGGAACTGGCCAGGGAGAAGATCGCCTCCGGCTTGTTCGACATGCTGATCCTGGACGAGATCAACAACGCCGTGAAACTGAAACTGGTCGACCTGGAACAGCTGCTGGAAATCCTGTCGCTAAAGCCGGCGCTCATGCACCTGGTGCTGACCGGACGGGACGCCCACCCCCGGGTGATCGAGATCGCCGACACGGTGAGCGAGATCGTCGAGGTCAAGCACGCCTACCGCAAGGAGATCGAACCGCAGCCGGGCATCGACTACTGACAGCCCCCAGACGCATGGCCGGGCGTCCTTTCACCCGAGACGCATGCACCCGAGACGCATGCAATGCGTCTCTACGCGTACTGCACCAGGGTCACCCGGTTCCTGCCGTTTTCCTTGGAACGGTACAGCGCCTGGTCCGCTTCGCGTATCATCCACTCCGCACTCCGCTCCCGATTGGCCCGTACCCCCACCACCCCGACGCTCAAAGTAACCACGCCCAGCTCGCCGCTTTGGGCGTGCGGCAGCGCCTGCACGATCAGTTCCTGCCGCAGCCGGTTGGCGAGCTTTGCGGCCTGCTCCGGTTCGGTCTCGGGAAGGATGGCCGCAAACTCCTCTCCCCCGTAGCGGGCCGGCAGGTCGCCCGCCCGCTGAAAGGTGGAGCGCATGATTGCGCCGATCAGCTGCAAACACTTGTCCCCGGCGATATGGCCGTACAGGTCGTTATACTTCTTGAAAAAATCTACGTCGCAAAGGATCAGCGACAGGTAGTGGCCGGTGCGCACGGCACGCTTCACCTCGGCGTCGAGCACCTCGTTGAAATGCCGGCGGTTGGCCAGGCCGGTCAGACCGTCCTCCCGGGCCAGGATCTGCAGCTCGCGGTTCTTCTCGCCCAGCTCGACGCCGAGCTCTGCCAAAAGGTCGCGGCTGCGCTTCAACTCCAGGTGATTTCTCACCCTCGCCTTCACGATGGGGGGGCTGATCGGTTTGGTGATGTAGTCGATGGCGCCGCACTCAAGCCCCTTGGCCTCGTCCTCGTCGCTCCCCATCGCCGTGATGAAGATGACCGGGATGTGCGCCGTCTGCGGGTCCCCCTTGAGCAGCGCGCAGACCTGGTAGCCGTCCATGTCCGGCATCATGATGTCCAGAAGGATCAGGTCCGGCATCTCCTTTTGCACGATGCGCACCCCGGCCAATCCGCTCTTGGCGAAAAAGATCTCGTAATCGCTTTGCAGGATCCTGTGCAGGATCTCGATGTTCGCCAGCGTGTCGTCGACGATCAGCACCTTTTGCCGTTTCTTCTGCACTTTGCGGGTCATGGTGACATCTCCATCTCCTGCATGATGGCCCCTAGGAGCCGGTAGGCGTCGTCGAAATCCAGGCGCTGCAGCGTCTCTTCCAGTCTGGCGGCGGCCTGTGCCGGCAATAGCGGCCTCAACTGCTCCCAAAGGCCCAGCGCCGAAAGGTTGTGCGCTTCGAGCAGGCGGGAGAGCTCCCGGGCCAGTTCGGCCACCTCTTCCCGATCCGCGGCCGGCGCGGTTTCCCCGGCGCTCTGCGCGCCCGCATCGGCGGGCTCCGGTTGCGGTCCCCCCAGGAGCAGTATCGAGCCGAGCACCTGGTCCAGCTTCTCCTGGAACGCCTCCAGCGCCAGGCGCAGCGAGCCGGCATCCCCCCCGTGCAGCGCCAGTTCCAGCGAGAGCGCCGCGGAGCCCAGTTCTATGGCGCCCAGGTTCCCCCCGACCCCCTTCACGGTATGCACGATGCGCCGTACCTGTTCCAGCTCCCCTTTCGAGAGGGCCTCGCGCAGCTCGGCCATTACCCCCAGGTTCTCGCAGCGGAAACTGATCAAAAGCCTGCGCAGAAGCGGCGCGCTCTCCACGATCCGCACTGCCCGGTCCAGGTCGATGCCGGGGAGCCGGTCCGGGAATCCCGACGGATCGGCCGGCATCTGCTCCGGTTCCGGAGCTGCCGGGGAGCCTCCAGGCTGCGGTCCGACCCACCGGCTCAGCGTGGCAAAAAGCTCGGCCACGTCGATCGGCTTGTTCACCTGGTCGTCCATGCCGGCCTCGATGCAGAGTTCGCGGTCCGTCATCAGGGCGCTCGCCGTCATGGCGATGATCGGCAGCCGGTCGAGTGCGGGGTGAAGGCGTATGCGCCGGGTCGCCTCCAGGCCGTCCATGACCGGCATGTGCACGTCCATCAGCACCGCGTGGTAGCCCGGGCCCGCAGCGGTCACCTTCCGGAGCGCGTCGGCGCCGTTTTGCGCCAGGTCCACCTGCACCCCGCGCCGCTCCAAAAGCTCCCTGGCCACCTCCTGGTTGATCAGGTTGTCCTCCACAACAAGCACCCGCACCCCGGGGAACCTCTGCTCCGCTGGGGGCGGCCCGGCACTGACGGGGCTCCTCGCAGCGGCAGCCGCCAGCTCCGACTTCGACTGGCAGCGCAGGCGGACCACGAAGCTGAAGGTGCTCCCCTCCCCCGGTTCGCTCGCCGCCCAGATGTAGCCGTCCATAAGCTCCACCAGCTGCTTGCTGATGGCAAGCCCCAGCCCGGTCCCGCCGTACCTGCGGGTGGTCGAGGTATCCGCCTGGGTGAAGGCGCTGAAGAGCGCGGCCTGCTGCTCGGGGGTCATCCCGATGCCGGTGTCGGCCACGCAAAAGCGCAGCGTGACCTCGTCCTCGTCGGCGGAGACCAGGTCCACACCCAGCTTGACAGCTCCTGCCTCGGTGAACTTCATCGCGTTGTTGGCGAGGTTCAAAAGCACCTGGCTCAGACGCAGCGGGTCCCCCACCAGCAACTCCGGCACCTCGGCAGCGCTGTGCACCATGAGCTCGACCGGCTTGCCGTGCAGGGTGGCCGTGACCACGGCGCAGATGTCGCCCAGGACCGTCGAGAGCCGGAAGGGGACCTGCTCCAGCTCCAGCTTGCCCGCCTCGATCTTGGAGAAGTCGAGGATGTCGTTTATCAGCTTGAGCAGCATGGACGAGGCGGTCTGGGCCTTGTCCAGGTAGTTTTTCTGCTGCTCCGTGAGGCCGGTCTGCTGCAACAGGTAGAGCATGCCCAGGGCCGCGTTCAGCGGGGTGCGGATCTCGTGGCTCATGTTGGCGAGAAACTGGCTCTTCGCCCCGGTGGCGGCCTCGGCGGCGGCCGAAGCCTCGCGCAGTTCCTCCTCGGAGCGCTTTCTGTTGGTGATGTCGAAGAAGGTCACCACCCCCCCTACCACCTCGCCGTCACGCAGCTGCGGATAGGACCAGTACTCCACGGCGAAATGGGAGCCGTCGGCCCGCCAGAACGCCTCGTCGTCGACGTGGACCCCTGCCTCGCCGCGCAGCACCCGGCAGAGCGGGCAGTCCTCCTGAGGGTAGCTGCTGCCGTCGGGACGGCTGTGGTGGATCAGCTGGTGCATGTTGCGCCCCATGAGCTCGTCCGGATCCCCGTACCCCAGAAGCTTGGCGCAGGCCGGGTTGGCGAAGGTGCAGGCGCCCGCGAGGTCGATGCCGTAGATCGCCTCGGCCGTCGATTCCAGCAGCAGCCGGATCCGCTCGTCGCTTCGGCTCAGCGCCTCCTGGGCCTGTTTGTGCTCCGTGATGTCCTCCTTCACCGCGACGAAATGGGTGATCTCCCCCGAGGACCCCTTGACCGGCGATATGGAGGCGGATTCCCAGTAGAGCTCGCCGTTCTTGCGCTTGTTGCGCAGTTCGCCGCGCCACTCCCTGCCGGAGAGGATGGTGCTCCAGAGGGTTTGGAACATCTCGGCAGGGTGCCAGTCCGACTTGACCAGGCGGGGATTCTTGCCCAGCGCCTCCTCGGCCAGGTAGCCGGTCACCTTGGTGAAGTTGGGGTTCACGTACTCGATGATCCCCTCCCGGTCGGTGATCATCACGGTCACCGGCATCTGCTCGATGGCAAGCGACAGCTTTTGCAGCGACTCCCCGGCCTTTTTGCGCTCCGTTATGTCCCTGAGCGTCTCGATGGCCGCGATCACCTCCCCCTCGGCGTTTCTGATGGGAGCCGCATCGAAACAGAGGAAACGCTCCCGGCCGTTCAGGTCGGGGAACCACCCCTCGGCGCAGATCCCCTCGGAAACCAGCAGCGACGGGGTGCAGGTCGCGTAATAGGTGGAGATTTCGGCCATGCTGTCGTCGATCACCAGGTCGGCCAGCACCGGACGCCGGCCGGGGTAGAACGCCTTCCAGGGCTCATCGGTCCCAAGCACCAGGGAGGCCGGCATGCCGGTCAGCTCCTCGCAGGCCCGGTTCCAGATGATGACCCGGTGCCGCGCGTCGAGCACGTAGGTGGCGACCGACGAGTTCAGCAGCAGGTTCTCGCTGAAGGCCTCCTGCGCCAGGGCCGCCGCCTTCTGCCGGTGCGTCTCCTGCACCATCCGGTTGAAGGCGAGCGCCAGGGTGCCGATTTCGTCGCGGGTCCGGATCCGGATCGGCTCCGGCTCCTCATCCTGGCCGGTGATTCCCTCGACGTGACGAATGAAGGTGACCAGCGGCGCGGTCAGGTGGCGCATGAAGAGCCAGCAGACCGATACGGTGCTGATGAGCGCGACGAGCAGCGCGCTCAACAGGTAGAACTTGGCCCGTTGCAGCGGCGCGTACGCCTCGGATTGGGGGAAGTTGGCCGCCAGGATCCAGCCGGTCGACTGGAGCTTTTTGAACGAGCTGAGCGACCTGAGCCCCCGGGAGTTGACCGTCTCGCCGGTCCCCTCGAAGCCGCCGATCGCCGCGTCGAAGAGCCGGTTCACGCCGAGCGGGACATCCTGCTTCAGTATCCGGCTGCGGTCCGGGTGGACGATGATGGTCCTGTTCTTGTTGTAGAGGTAGAGATACCCCTTTTCCCCGACCCGGGCTGCGGCGAGTTTCCCCAGGTAGTTGTCCTTAAGGAGGTCGTTCGCGCCGCCGAGCAGCCCGATCAGCTTCCCCTTGGCATCGAATACCGGGGCGACGAACAGGATGACGGGATGGCGGTGCTGCCGCGTCGAGTAAAACGGCTCCGAGATCACCGGCTTGCCGGTCCGGATCGCCTGCTGGAAGTATTCGCGGAAGGAGTAGTCGCCGCCGATCAGCCGGCGCTCCAGCGGGTTGGCGGCGATCAGCCTCCCCTTGTCGGAAAAGAGGAGCACGCTGTCGAAGACGGCCAGGGTGTCCGGACGGCTTTCGAGGAAGCGCTGCGCCAGTTGCGGATCGTGCAGTATCCCGGGGGTGACCGTGCCGGCCAGGGCGACCAACTGCTGGCGCGTGCCGCGGATCTTGCCGTCGATCTCCTGTGCCATGTTGGAGATCATGGCGAACTGCTGCTCCGATACGGTCGCCCTGAACTGCGCCTCGAAATACCACATGGCGCAGAACGTCATGCCGGAGAGTACCAGCGCCACCAGCAGGGAAACCATCAGACTCATCTTATTGGTAAGGCTTATTTTATCCATGGTGGACCTTGGCATATGGAGGGATCGCCCGTTCCGGCTCCGCTGCAAAGGGGCCGGTATGGTACTTTTCGGCGGGGCGCGGAAACTCTTTAATGAAATGAGGTCTGCGGGACCAGACGGACAGGGGCGGCTCCCGTTTGCGTTACAAACGGCGAAAACCCCTGCATCGGTATGAAAGGGCAGGGGTCTCATGATAAGTGACGGTCTCATTCTATGCGAAAAGCCCCCCTCCGGTCAAGTGAGGGGGGCGGCGGCGCCCATCTTGGGAAAAGTGGGAGCCGGGGGATGCAACCTGGGAGGGGCGTTCGTCTTTGGCTAAAGGCGGGTCACGCGGTCCGGGAGAAGCTCATCGCCTGCTGGATCTTTTCGGTGAGCGCGTTTACGTCGAAGGGCTTCTGGAGAAAGATCACCCCCTGTGCCAGCACGCCGTGGTGCGCGATCATGTCGGAGCTGTACCCGGACATGTAGACCACACCGAGCCCCGGCAGGATGGCCCGGACCGCCACGGAGAGTTCCACGCCGTTCATCCCCGGCATGACCACGTCGGTCAAAAGGCAGTCGATCCGCTCGGTCCTGCGGCACTTCTCCAGCGCCTCCTGGGGCGAAGCCGCCACCAGCACCGAGTAGCCGATCCTTTCCAGCATCAGCTGGGCCATGAGCCGCACGGTCGGCTCGTCCTCGACCAGCAGCACGCAGCCGTCCGCGGCCGCCACCGCCTGCGGCGTGGCCGGGACGCCCGCCGGCTCCGACAGCAGGCGCGGGAAGTAAAGGCTCAGCGCGGTCCCCTGCCCCGGCTCGCTCGCGACCTCGACGAAGCCGCCGTTTTGGCTCATGATGCCGTACACGGTGGCGAGCCCGAGCCCGGTCCCTTTGCCGATCTCCTTGGTGGTGAAGAACGGCTCGAAGATCCGCTCCTGCAGCTTGCGGTCCATGCCGACCCCGGTGTCGGCCACCGTGAGGCGGACGTAATCGCCGGGGAGCGCCCCGGGGCTCCCCAGCCCGCAGATCTCCCGCATCGGGACGTTGCCCGTCTCTATGGTGAGCGTCCCCCCCCCGGGCATGGCGTCGCGCGCGTTGACGGCGAGGTTCATGACGATCTGGTGCACCTGGGAGGGGTCGATCAGCACCGGCCAGAGGTCGTCGGGCGTCGAGAACAAAAGCCGCACGTCCTCGCCGATCAGGCGCCACAGGGCCTTGTCGCTGCGCCTGACCAGACGGTTCAGGTCCACCCGCCTGGGTGCGATGACCTCGTTGCGCGAGAAAGCGAGCAGCTGCCGGGTCACGTCGCGCGAGTGCTCGGCCGCCTTGATGATCTCGTCCAGATACTCGTTGAATTTCATCGCGTTGACCTCCACCAGCCTGGAGAGCTCTGCATAGCCCAGAATCACCGAGAGGTTGTTGTTGAAGTCGTGCGCCACGCCCCCCGCCAGCCGGCCGACCGCCTCCAGCTTCTGGGCCTGGAGCAATTGCGCCTCCAGGTAGCGGGTCTCGGTGAGGTCCCGGTTCAGCCCCACCATCCGGACCGGGCGGCCGGCCTGGTCGCGCACCACGACGGCGTCGGCCTTGAGCGTCTTCACCTTGCCGTTGCCGTGGATCACCCGGAACTCGGCCTTGAACTCCTCCATCCCCCCCGCCAGTGCGGCATCGCATTCGGAGACGACCCGGTCGCGGTCGTCCGGATGCAGGGCGCCCCTCCAGGCCTCGAGGTTCCCTTCGAAATCCTCACGGGCGATGCCGTAGAGCTCGCACATCCGGTCGTTCCAAAGCAGCGACCCCGCACCGATGTCCCACTCCCAGACGCCCAGCCCGGCGGACCTGGTGGCCAGCTCCAAGCGGCGCGTGGTCTCGCGCACCATCTCGTGGGTCTGCCTGCGCTGCGTGATGTCATGGGCGAACCCCCGCCACAGTGTGCCGCCGTCCGGCTCGTTTGTCGGTATCGAATGCATCTCGACCCAGATCTCCCCCTTGCTCGGGTGGCTGACCCTGAACTCGGCGAGACAGGGGGCCATGCTGCGGGCCGAGTCGGCAATCACCTGCTTTAGCTTTTCCCTGTCTTCGGGATGGACCAGGGCGAGCGCGGGGGTCGCGTCCTCGACAAGGCGCGCAGGGTGCAGCCCGAAGATCCTCTGCATGGCCGGACCGACGTAGGGAAAGCAGAACGAGCCGTCCGGCCTGCGCCTTAAGGAGTGGATCATCCCGGGGACCACCGCCGTGATGCTTGCCAGTTGCTCCTGCAGCGACAGGCGCTCGCGCATCGACTCGACGGCCCCCCTGAGATCGGTGATGTCCTGGCAATAGAGGATGGCATGCTCGCCGTCCAATAGGGCCCCGTGCACCGAAACCCAGACGGTGCGGCCATCCCCCCGGAGCATGCGGGTGTCGACATCGACGCGCCCCGTCTCGAAGAGCCTGGCCGACTGTACCAGCACCTCCTGGTGGTCCTGGATCCGGTGCACCTCGAGGATATGCATGCGGGCCAGCGTCGGGTAACCAAGCAGGTCGCTGGCCGCGGCATTGAAGTCGACGTAGTGCCCCTCCCGGTCCACCACCAAGACGGCGATCGGGCAGTTCTCCACGTACGAGCGAAACCTCACCTCGCTTTGCTGCAGCAGGGTACGCGCCTTTTCCCGCTCGGCGGCCAGTGCCACCTGGCTCTCCGCCTCGCTGGCCCGCTTTTCGGCGCGGCGCATGAACTCGCAGAGCCAGGAGGCCATCAGGCAGCTGAGCAGGAAGGTAACGATGCCGATCCAGTCGCCGGCATCGCGGACCGTCAGCTCTCCCGGACCGTTGATCAGGAAAATGGTGACAAAGCAGGCGGAGAGGATCGTTGCGGTGAAGCCGGCGTACAGGCCGCCCAGCAAAGCGGCGAACATGACCGCGGGAAAGAAGGTGACGTACGGGAAACGTGTTCCGAGAAGGGGTAGCAGGGCGAGCCGCAGAGCGACTGCTGCTCCGAAGATGACTATGGCTGCCACGAAAGGGAGCCATGGACGACGATTTTCCAAAGAAGAAAACATGGGGACCCGCCTTCAAAGCTTCATCAAACCAAAGAGAAAAGGCCCGCGATTATGCCCGGGGGGAAAGGCTGTCGGCACTACCTTGCGTCGTGGCGCAACGCTGCGCTATAGGTGAGGGGATGGCCCATGCTGCGCCGATGCGTCGTCTTCACGCGATCGCACAGGCCCCTGTGGATCGGGGTAGCCGGCTCTACGGCGCCGGCCGGCGCGCAGTTGCGCTGGAGCTGCACGGCAAGGGAGGGGGAGGCGTCGGTGCTCGCCGGGGACCCGGCTGTTTTTAACGAGCCGGTGGGCAGCGCCTCCAGATAGCGGCGGATCTGGGGGAAAGCCCGGCTGAAACTGGCAAAGGAAAACATCAAGCCTCCTTCAAGTGAACGGTGATGGATCGAGGACAAGCTGCAATCCGTCGCTCTCATGCCACATTCATTAGGCATGCCACAACCGCACGCCGCTAACCGGCCGGAATGAATGAGGGGCGGTCCGGCGGCACCGTGGTTGGCGGGGGGATGTGTTCAAGTATTGCACAGACGGGGGTCGAGCTTTGCACAGCGAGAGGTTGAAACGGGGGAAGAGGAGACCATCGGAACGGGAAGAGCGCTCCTGTCAACCGGCAGTTCCCCCGGAGTAAGTCCCCCCGTAAAAAGGGGGACTTATCCGGTGTCCGGTCATGGGCTCGCGGGAGCCGGTTATCTGTCAGACCTTCGAGCTCAACGCATACTTGATATTGGCCGGCACGAAGATCCACATGACCACGTCGATTACCCGGGCCGCCAGCAGAATCGGCACGAAGACCGCCGCGATCACCTTCTCGGCGATGCCGTCGAAGGCCCCGCCCAGATTTATGGTGTCGCAGAAGATCGATATGGCGATGCAGACAGCCAATCCTGCGACCATAAAGAGAACGGTACCGATGGCGAGCATGAGCAGTGAAAACAGACTGGTTCCTAACATGTGTTCCCTCCTTTTTTCGGTTATGACAGTGCGCCCGACCAATCACACACCGTGATTTGCCTGAGGAACTGTCTGAAAATCTACCGGAAGTCGATGACACACGGAGGCCTGGAGTCTCAGCGTCCGTTACAAGACGGCGGCCAAGTATCAGCCCGGTTATAGCCCTTTTGCTGCCGGTGCAGTATCTCCGGCCCGAACGTGATGCCGGCAGCATTGACAGAGAATAACACCAAAAGATTCATAATAACAAGCCAATTAATGTTTCACAACCATCGTCTGAAAGTGTTTTCCCGCCTTTTGCGACGGATCCCCGCGCTGCACCCAAAGACATCGCCCTGCCGGAACCCAGCCCCCGGTGCAACCGGCAAAACAGCGGAGCAGCCTGCCTGGGGCCGCTCCCGGGCCCGTCTTGCCTGGATTCTCCAGGCTGCTATACTGACACCTTATTAAAATTCAACAACGAACGGGGCCATATGTCACACCACCCCTCCCATAGCGGCTACCATGCGCTCATGCAGCGACTGAACAAATTCCCGCAGGGGGCTCCCCCCTCGGAGCTGCTGTTCAAGATCTTCTCGATTCTCTGCAGCGAGCGGGAGGCACAGCTGCTTTCCCTGTTGCCGCTGCGCCCTTTTTCGGCCGCCAGGGCCGCGCGCATCTGGAAGGTGCCGGAGGCCGCGGCGCGAAACACACTGGAGGGTCTGGCCTCCAGGGCCATGCTCCTCGACCTGGAGCGCGACGGCAAAACGGTCTACTTCCTCCCCCCCCCCATGGCGGGCTTCTTCGAGTTCTCCCTGATGAGGCTGCGCAGCGACATCGACCAGAAGGAGCTGGCCCGCAAGTTTTTCCGCTACGTCAACGTGGAGGACGGCTTCATACGGGATCTCTTTTTAGGCGGCGCGACCCAGCTCGGCAGGGTGATGGTCAACGAGCCGGCACTCTCCGTCGGGGCAAGTTCCCAGGTGCTCGATTACGAGCGGGCCAGCGAGGTGATCAGGACGGCGAGCCATATCGCCGTAGGCCTTTGCTACTGCCGCCACAAGATGACCCACCTGGACCGGGCCTGTGCCGCGCCGCTCGACAACTGCATGACCCTGAACGCCGCGGCCCAATCGCTGATCCGGCACGGCAACGCCAGACGCATCGACCCGGCCGAAGGGCTGGACATATTGCAAAAGGCCCGATCCATGAACCTCGTGCAGTGCGCGGACAACGTCCGCGAAGAGGTCAACTTCATCTGTCACTGCTGCGGCTGCTGCTGCGAGGCCATGCTCGCCATACGCAGGCTTGCCATACCCAACGCCCTCTACACCACGAACTTCATTGCGAAAACGGACGCCCTCACCTGCAACGGCTGCGGCAACTGCGCCGGCACCTGCCCGGTAGCGGCGATTGGGCTTGAATCAAGTGATGCCGCAGGGAAGACCAAAATGAAGGCGCGGGTCAACGAGGGGCTTTGCCTGGGGTGCGGGGTCTGCGTGGGGAGTTGCCCGGTGGCGGCGATCCGACTCGATCCCAGGGACAAGAGGCTGATCACGCCGGTAAATACCGCGCACCGGCTGGTGCTCATGGCGATCGAGCGCGGCAAGCTGCAAAATCTCATCTTCGACAACCAGGCCCACCGGAGCCACCGCGCCATGGCAGCGGTTCTGGGTGCCATCCTGAAGCTCCCCCCCGTAAAGCGCCTGCTGGCGAGCCGGCAGCTCAACTCGCGCTATTTGGAGCGCATCCTCGCCGACATCGACATCGCCGGCCTCTCCAAATTCGAATAGTCAACTGGCGACACCGCTTTTCCAAGCGAGAGCTGACCGTCTTCATTCTCAACGACCCGCTGCTCCGTGAACGGCCATTCCCCTTTGACATAATTTAAAAGACATAATACAGTGCCGGCTTATTGATCTCCAGGTGCAGGTATCGGTGGCTTTATCTCCGGCAGGCACGGCGCTGTAGATGGTGTACGGGGATATTACCCCCCCAGGCACCGGTCCTGGCATCAAAGCGGCAGACTCTCTGATAGGGGTTCAAGAAAAAAACTGCAAGGAGGGCTTCGTCATTTTTTACCGGATCTTAACCATGTTCGCGTTCTTTTTGTTTAGCGCAGTGTGCAGCTACGCTGCCGTTCCGCCATCGTCGATCAACCTCAAGGTAGAGGCTTCCACGGCCGATTTGGCTGCTATTATCAACCAGTCTCTCCCCAGAGAACTCTATAAAGGGCAAGGAGGACTGGGAACATCGGTCACTGTCCTACGCACCGGCCCAGTTGTGGTAACTGCAACCGATAACTATGTTTATCTCACCCTGCCTGTCCAGCTTACCTTCAGCTATGCCATGTATGAGAGCTATCCGCTTCGGGTAGGGCTGAGGTTCAAGGCCAAGGTCAATGTCACTCCGGAGTGGCGGCTAAAAACGGAATTGTATTATACCGGATTGTCGGACAAGCTTGCCGAAACATTCAAAGTAGGACCGCTGTCTCTGAACCCGAAAAGCATGGTGGAGAATGTCACTCAGCCAGTACAAAAACTTCTTGCACCAATCATAGACAACAAAGTAAACGACTCGGTCCAGCTCGGAGGCAAGGTTGCCAAACTATGGCAGAATGCCTTTTCCCCGGTACTGGTCAGTAGAGAATTCAGCGCCTGGCTGAAACTCGCCCCGGAAAGAGTTGTCTTAAGTCCCATCCTGGCAACGAACAATCAGATCCAGCTCTCCATCGGCGTCATTACCGGCGCAGAGATAACCGTCGGGCCGAAGCCGGTCGTGGCTCCGGTGCGGGCGCTGCCTCGGGTACAGCAATTGCCGGCTTTCGACAAAAGTTTCCATATCCGGCTTGCCACGGACATCTTCTTTGCCGACCTGGTGAGTGCGCTAAAACCGGTTTTGCTGGAAAAGACCTTCGGCGATGACAAAAAGATCACCGTAAAAGGCTTTGACCTCAGGGGAGAAGACGGCCACCTGGTTGTTATCCTCACCGCTACCGGAGACTTTGACGGTCAGTTGACCGTCCTTGCGAAGCCGGTATATGACCAGCAGAAAAATATGCTTACTTTTGAAAATGTCGACTTTGACACCAAGAACGCCGGGTGGCTGATGACTAGCGGAAGCTGGTTATTCAGTAGTGCCATTAGAGGTACTATCAAGTCGAAGCTGGACGCCTCGGTGGTAGAGCAATTGGAGAAGGCTCGACTAAAAGCATCTTCGGCGTTGTCCTGCGTGCAAATCGCTGAGCATGTCAAGCTGACCGGTGCCGTCAGGTCTTTGTCTCTCGGTGAAGCCGTTGTGCTCGCAGACCGGCTGTCGATTCAGGTGGTGGCCCAAGGCGAGTCGAGTGTCAGTCTGAAGTGAAGGGGCCAAAAGCCCTGCCGCTCACCCTACAGGCGCCGGTACTGGGAAATCAAAATAAGGTGATTGCATGAGCTACTTTGATGCCATGCTATGAAACAGGAGGCTTAATGTCGAACGCTACCCCCGGGAAGGCTTTGTTCCAGCTTCTCATCTGCCTTATCATCGCCTGCTGCAGCACTGGAGCCTTCGCCGCGAGCGCCGGCTTCATTCCGGCCTCCAGCCGGACCGACATGGTCTATGACGACGCCAGGGGCGTCCTGTACATCACCAACGGCACCTCGGTCCTGCGCTACAAACCCGCCACCGACTCCTTCCTCCCCCCGTACACCTTCGCTGGGGGGAGCTTGTCCGGGATCGACCTGTCCCAGGACGGAAAGACGCTGGCGGTGGCCGACCGCAACATCACCGGGATCCACCTGATCGACCTGAGCAGCTACACCGCGAAGCCTGACGTCATCTTCACTCCGACGTACGGCGAGTCGGGCACCCATTCGGTCGCCTTCGGCGCCGACGGCGCCGTGCTGGTCAGCTCCAGGTTCAGCGGTTCCGGTACGGTGCCGCTGCGGCGCGTCGATCCCGCGACCGGGGCGGTGAGCGTCATCAAGAACTCGATCGGACAGGATGCCGTGCTGAGCGCAAGCGGCGACGGTACCTGCATCGCCTATGAGGAGAGCAACATCTCCTCCGGCCCCGTTAACATCTACGACGTCGCAACCGGGACCGTTACCCTCACCATCAACACCAACTGGTTCACCTATGAAATCGGCGCAAACCGCAACTGCACGCAGTTCGCCGTGCCGACCTACGGCGGAACCTTCGTCTACGACCACGCCCTGAACAAGGTGGGGACCGTAGGGGTGTACGCGGGGATACAACCGATAGGCGTCGCCTACCATCCCAGCCAGGACGTCGTCTACTTTGCCTGGGCCGGGACGAGGGAACTGCGTGCCTATAACTCCACGACCTCGGAAGAGCTGGCCGTTATCGACACGGGCTACCTCTTCGAACACACCGGAAACCACTCCTATACCCAGGGCAGGCTGAAGATCTCACGCGCCGGCACGCTCCTCTTCGCCACGGTGACAGACGGCGTCTATTGGGTCAATACCTCGCCGAACCCGCTGGCCAACAGTCAGTCACTCGCCACCAACGGCGCCCAGGCGTTGCCCGTCATCCTCACCGGGAGCAGCCCCAGGGGCGCCCAGCTGAGCTACAGCATCGTCACCCACCCCGCCCACGGGACGCTCCAGGGCACCCCGCCCAACCTCAGCTACAGCGCCGCGCAGGGCTACAGCGGCCAGGACAGTTTCACCTTCAAGGTGAGCGACGCAATCCTGGAGAGCGCGCCGGCCACGGTTTCCATAACCTTCGACACGGAAGCCCCGGCCGTTACCGCCTTCACGATGCCGGCGACCTCACCGTCGCTCACCGTCCCCGTTACCGGCTTCTCGGCCACGGACAACGTGGACGTCGCCGGGTACTGCCTGAGCCAAGGCAGCAGTCCCAGCTCCTGCGCCTGGAGTCAGACGCCCCCCACCAGCTACACCTTCGACGGCCCCGGTCTCCAGACCCTGTATGCCTTCGCGAAAGACACCGCCGGCAACGTCTCGGATCCATCCAGCGCCGCCGTCGATATCCCCGAGCTCGTCCCCTGGATCACAGCCTTCAGCATCCCGCCGACATACCACTACGAGGACCTCGGCATTGCCGTCACCCTGAGCGCGAGAGAATACCTCGGGGCTAACGAGTACTGCATTTCCGAAAGCGCCGACCCGGCCGGCTGCGCCTGGACCAGTTGGCCCCCCTACAGCTACACCTTCGCCGCACCCGGCCCCCACACCCTGTACGCCTTCGCCCGCAACGGTGCGGGGAGGGTTTCCGCGCCGGCTACGGCAAGCACCAACGTAGTGGGAAAGGTCAACCAGATCCCGGCGGCCAGCCGGATCGACACGGCATACGACAGCGCGCGCGGCATCGTGTACATCACCAACGGCCCCTCCGTCCTGCGCTACCACCTCGCCACCCAGAGCTTCCTGACTCCCTACAGCTTCGGGTTTGCCAACCTGGCCGGCATCGACATCTCTGCCGACGGCAACACCCTGGCGGTTGCCGACACCGGCATGACCGGCATCCACCTGGTCGACCTGACCACCGGCACCATCAAGCCGGACCTCCGCTTCACCGCGACCTCCGGCGAGTCGGGGACCCATTCGGTCGCCTTCGGTGCCGACGGAGCCCTGCTGGTGAGCTCAAGGCTCAACGGATCCGGTACGGTGCCGCTGCGGCGGGTCGACCCCGCAAACGGAGCGGTGAGCATCATCAAGAGCGGGATCGGACAAAACTCGATGCTGAGCGCAAGCGGCGACCGGAAGTGCATCGCCTATGAGGAGAGCAACAGTTCGAGCGGCCCGGTGAGCATCTACGACGTCGCCAGCAAGACGGTGACCGGGACCGTCGAAACCGACTGGTTCACCTATGAAGTAGGCGCCAACCGCGACTGCACGCAGTTCGCCGTTCCCACCTACGGGGGCACCTTCATCTACGACGGCAGCCTCATCAAGACAGGCACCCTGGGAATCTCCGCCGACACACAGCCGATCGGGGTGGCCTTCAACCCGGTATCCGACCAGGTCTACTTCGCCTGGGCAGGGAGCAGTGAGGTGCGTTCCTACGACACCGGCAGCTATCAGCAGCTCGCCTCGTACGACGTCGGCTACACCTTCCATGGCAACAGCAACTCTGCCTACGACAACGGGCGTCTCAAGGTGTCCCGCGACGGGGCGCTCTTTCTGGTCACCGTCCAGGGAGGGGTGCGTTACCAGCGCGTCGGCATCGACGGCGCACCGGTGGCAGACGACCAGGGGGTCACCGCTTATGCAGGATCACCGCTTCCCGTGAATCTTGCAGGCAGCAGATACTCCCAGTCCCAGCTCAGCTACAGCATCACCACCCAGCCCGCCCACGGCACGTTGCAGGGGAGTGCGCCGAACCTGGTCTACACGCCCGCCGAGGGCTATAGCGGCCTGGACCGCTTCTCCTTCAAGATGAGCGACGGGACCAAGCAGAGCAACGTCGCCTCCTTTGCCATAAAGGTCAGGCCCATCCCCACGCATGTCACCATCGCACCGCCGACCGTGAAGGGCTCGCTGTCGCTGTCCTGGAACGAGCCGTCCGACCCGGACTTCAGCCACATCCACATCTACCGTTCCACCGAAGCCGGGAAGCTCGGCACGCTCGTCGCCGACAATCTCACCGGCAGCAGCTATACCGACAACGGACTTGCCTCCTTCACCACCTTCTACTACACGGTGCGCTGGGCCGACGGTTTTGGCATAGAATCCAACAACACGAACCAGGTTTCCCGGCGGACCATGGATGCGACCCCTCCCGTCACCGGCGCGACGCCGGCACCCGGGGTCTATTCGGCCGCCCAAAACATCACCCTTTCCTGCAACGACGGTGACGGCGACGGCTGCGCCGCGACCTACTACTGCCTTGGCAGCGGCTGCACCCCCACCACCGCGTTCCAAAACGCCGGCATCCTCCTCGCCAGTTCCAGCGTCGTGCGCTTCTACTCCGTGGACCAAGCGGGCAACAGCGAGGAGGTCAGGACCTCAAGCTACCAGATCCTGCCGCGCTACCTCACGCTGCCGGAGGAGGTCAACCTCGGCGCGACACTTCTCTACTACCCGGTATCAAAGACCGTGACCATCGGCAACTCCGGCACCCTGCCCGTCACCGTCAATGCGCCGGTGAGCGTGATCGGCCCGGACAGCGCCCTGTTCCGGGTCGCCCCCGGCGGGCCTGCCCCCTGTTCCAGCCTGGCCCCCACCCTTGCCGCAGGGAAAAGCTGCAGCTTCACGGTAACCTTCATCCCGGATACGGCCGGGGAGAAGCAGGCCTTTTTGCAGGTCGCCTCCGACGCCGACAACGTCCCCCCCTTCACCACATTAACGGGGATGGGGCTGCCGGCGGTATTCCTCACCACGGACATGACCGGCAGGGGCTCGATCGACGACATCGCCCAATCCGCCGGATTCAGGTGCACCGTCGCGAGTTGCACAGCCCCCTATCCCGCCGGCGCGTCGATCATCCTGAAGGCGACACCTGCGTCGGGTTACGCCTTCTCCGGCTGGTCGGGCGGGGCCTGCAGCGGTACGGCGGACTGCGGGCTGACGCTCACTTCCAACACCAGGGTGGCCGCCATGTTCACCCAGCTGCAGTGGATCAGGATCAACGCCACCAACGCAAGCTATCCCGATTTCAACGCCGCGCTGCAAGACGTCACGAACCCTGGCATCCTCAAGTCGAGAAACGTCGTCATCGCCGGCAACATCAACCTAAGCAGCGCCAAAACCGTCACCCTCCTCGGAGGGCTTGCAGATGATTTCGCAACACGGGTGGGAGTCACGGTCGTGGACGGAACCATAACCATCCGCCAAGGTTGCCTGAGGGTGAAAGACGTGGTTGTTCGCTAAAAGGGAGGGTGATGCGATGATGAAGACGTAAAAGACCATGGAAGAATCGGGGGTTTCTGTTTTTATGGCAGGAGGATATGGTCCCCCGGTTTCTTAAGCTCGCCAAGCTCCGGGAAGAGTTCCGTCAGGTCCCGCAACGTCCTCTCGGCACTCTTCAATGCCGCCCCAAGGTCCGGATACCAAACCAGTTCGACGTGATGTCCGCAGTAGGTGCAGGTATCAATGGCCTTATCTCCGGCAGGCACGGCGCTGTAGATGGTGTAATAGCCGCAGGCGGTGCATTTTTGCCTGTGCAGAATCGGTTCCACTTCTTTCACGACTATCATAGTCCATTCCTCTTATCGACCAGTGCAACTTACCTACACTCATATTACGCTGTTGCTCATTTTATTGCCATTTAAGCCGTCCGCCGGATTAACCCCTTTTGCCCTCTTCCTCTTCCTGGGAGTGACTGTGGTAGAAACAGTCAGGATTGGGGCACTTGCCGGTCACCCACTTATAGTCTATGAACTGCCTGCTGAGTAAGTGGCGGCATTTTTTGCTTTTGCAGACGGTCCTTTCGTCCCCGTCGACTGTTCTCGTATCTACATCCATGATTTCGTCTCCGGTTTCTTGAATTTGAGGTGGGCTTGTTTCAGGGTGTTCAGTATCAGCCTTCTTCTCTCAACGTATCCTCGACCACGAGAAATCTCGCCACGGAGACACGGAGGTCACGGAGAAAATCAAAGGATACATGTTGTTTTGCCTCCTCCGTGCTCTCCCTTTTTGTTTCTGCCTCCAGTCACCGTACTGTCATTGAGCCTGTGCGCCGAGAGAGTTAAGCAATCCAAATGCCAATTGAAAAAACTGATATATAGCGGAAATGGCGACTATGTAGGGCATGGAAGTGTGGATATATGGGGCGGTGCGAGGTAGAAACGGCTAATTAAGGGGTGCTTCGCTACGGGGATTATCGCAACAGAGAGGAGAATTGATACACCTATCACCATAAAGAAACGTTATTTGGGGTGGCCCAGAGAGTTCAGAATCCTTAGCACCCCGTCGGAGGGGTAACGTTGCTGATTCGGTGCACATGCTGAGAAAGCAAACCGAATCAACAACGTCACCCTCTTTCTGCTAATCAGCCGGCAAGCTCTTTTTCACAGACAGATCGACCCCGGTGATCTCGACGTTCAACCTTTTCATCTGTTCCAGCAGTTCAATCTGGTTTGACTTCCAGATGGTGCCGTCGGCAAAGCGCACGGCATCAACCCAAATATAGCCGGTGCCGTGTTTCTCGAAAAAGACGGCGTGGGGATCCTCGTTTATGAACTCTGCGCTGTCCTTCTCCCCCGCGCTTGATTCCTCAAGGGTGTACCCGACAAAACCGTCGATCTTCTCGTTGTAGGCGTTGTACTCGAGAATTCCGAACCGTGCCGAGACGACCTCCTTTCTCGACGTGTTCTGATACTTGACCACATGCACGACCCTTGGCTTATCCGCCTTGGTGCCGAACTTGGCGTTATAGACCAGAACCCTCAGCGGCGCATCGTCCTGCGACGCGAAGGCGGTTTTCTGGGCGAGGGCCCAACCGTGCCAGCAAAGGACGATCGTCAGGGATGCGGCAACCGCAAAAACATTCATTTTCATAACATTTCCTTTCCATGGAGGTAGTGCCCATCCGAACCTGGATTGGGCGGCGCAAATATTCTCACAGTTCGGCAATGTTATAAAGGAAAAGTTTTGACGCTCTGTGCCCTAGCGGCGTCCGCCGTGCGATCCGCCACGCCCGCCACCGTGGTGCCCACCATAGCCATAACCATCGTCCCACCACGGAGGGATGATACAACCGGACAGCAAGGCCGGCAGCAGAACCAGTGAAATCAGCATAATCGATCTTTTTCTCATCTCCATTCTCCTTTGCCCCGGATCTGGTCGGCAGACCGTATCTCCGTTGCCAATGAGCTTACGGTAGCTGAAGAATGAGGAGGAAATGTGGAGGAAAAGTGAAAAGGTCCGAGCGGTCACGCGCAACTTTCACAAGAAAAACGCGGAATTTTTTCCTGGGTCCGCGGGCGGGAGTAGCCGGATTGACTGGCAATAACGCAGGAATCAGGGAGGTGGCTGCCTGGATGATCCGCCTTTGGCCGCCGCATCTATCCAGGCCGAAAGCTCGCGGCGGCTTGCGATGATTTTTTCAGGAATGGTGAGCCCGGCTTTTTCCGCGAGAGCCTTCGCGTAGCGCAGCTGCCCCTCGGTGGGCCCGCCTCCCGCGCCCCGCTCCGGGGGCGCGGCAAAGCCCATCTTGCCGTGCACCCCTTTACAGAAACGCTGCCAGCTCTCCTTGTTGTCAACCACCAGGTCGAGAAACCCCTCCATCCTGCGGGTCAGATCGTAATCGATCACCCAGCCGTGCTTCTCCCGCAGGTAATCGATCAGGGTCTCCCCCGGCGCAAGCGGCACCACCTTCCCCTTCTCCTCCCGCACGTAGCCGCGGTCCGTGATGTTCTTGGTGATCGCCGCATAGGTGGAGGGACGGCCGATCTCCAGCCTCTCCAGCTCCTTCACCAGCGAACCGAAGCTGAAGCGTCCGGGGGGCTTGGTCTTTTTCTCCTCGAGGTTTTCTCCCTTTTTCGGGACCAGCTCGCCGGGGACGATGGCGGGGAGCGTCTGCAGCGGATCATCCTCCTTGCGCTCCCTCTCCTCCTCCGCCTCGCTGTAGACGCGGAGGAAGCCGTCGAACTTGAGCACCCGCCCGGTCGCCTTGAACTTTTCCCCCGCCACCTCGAAGAGCATCATGGTGGCGTCGTAGACCGCCTGCGCCATCTGGCTCGCCACGGCGCGCCGGAAGATCAGGTCGTAGAGCCTCGCGTGTTCGGGGGTGAGCCCTTCCCTGGCGATCAGGGACGCGAGATCGGCCAGCGCATGCATGTGGGTCGGCCGGATCCCCTCGTGCGCCTCGGCCTGGGAATTTTTCGACTTGTGCTGATGCGGCTTCGCAGGGAGGTAGGCCGGACCGAGCGCCCGCGTCAAGAAGCTGCGGATCTCGGCCACGAACTCGTCGGCCATGCGGACCGAGTCGGTGCGGTGATAGGTGATCAGGCCGTGGTCGAAGAGCGCCTGGGCGAGCCGCATGGTCTGCTCCGGCGTGATTTTCAGACGGGCGGCCGCAGCGGCCTGCAGGTCGACGGTGGTGAACGGCGGCTTGGGCGACTGCCTCGCCTCCTTCCGCTCGACCTTTTCGGCCAGGGCGTGCGTCTCCCCCCTGATGGCGTCCACGACCGCCTGCGCGGCAGCCCGGTTCTCGAATTTGCCGCGGACATGGCGCGCCAGGAATTCGGTGCCCTCCTTGTCGAGCCGGATGCTGGCGATCCAGTACGCGGTGGGGACGAAGGCGCGGATCTCCCGCTCCCGGTCCACCACGAGGCGCACCGACGGGGACTGCACCCGCCCCACGCTGAACTTGCCGCCGAGGTCCCGACTCGCCATGGGGGACAGGATGTATCCCACCAGCCGGTCGCCGATCCTGCGGCCGAGGAACGCGTGGTACAGCCCCGCGTTGGTTTCCTGGAAAGGGACCGCCTTGGCAAGCGACTCTTTGAGCCCCTTCTCGGTGACCTCGAAGATCTCCAGGCGCAGGCACTCTTTCGCAACCGAGCGCACCTCCTCGAAGATGTGGCGGCTGATGGCGTACCCTTCGCGGTCCGGGTCGCCGGCCAGCATGACCGTCTCCCCCTTGGCCGCCTCGCGCAGCTCACGGGGCAGGTTCTTTTTCTTTTCGTGGTAGACGAAGGTGGGCTGGTAGCTCTTCAGATCCACGCCGATGTCGGCATCGGGCAGATCCTTGAAGTGGCCTATGGTGGAGATGGTCTTCACCTTGAGGATGGACTGTATTTTCCGTGCCTTGGTGGGCGACTCGACGATGATGAGCATGGAACTCCCCCCTTCATACCCTGCCGGATCCGACATGCGGATATTTGCATATTAGTTCATATTATGTTACTTAAATAAGCGCTTTTTTCTAAGTAACAGCCGAGCCTAGTGAACCGGAGCCGCACATGTTATTCAAAAAGTACCTGTCTTCACTCAAAAGCACCTATTACTTCATGATCATGTTCGGTCTCATCATGGGAGCGGTCTTCCCCTTTTACTCCTGCCTGTTCTTCGGGGCCAAGGCCTTCGCGCCGCTGTACGTGCTTGGCTGCCTTACGGCAGGTTTTCTGGTGGGAACCTTTTGCTACTACATCATCAAGCAGGTGATGCGCCTGTACCTGGAAAGCCAGTGGGAAACCCTGAACAAGATTGTCGGAGACCAGCGGGGAGCCTCCAGGGAGCAGAGCGGGGACGAGCTTCAGATGCTCTTCGATGGCTATGACAGGCTGATGAGTTCCGTCCTTGCCATGGTGGAGAACATCTCCGGGTTGATCGTCGATATCGTCCCCCTGTACCAGGAACTTTCCAGTGCGTCGCGGCAACTGAAGACGGGAAACGAAAAGCAGGTCCGGGAAGTCCGCCGCACCCAGGACGCAGCAGAAGGGATGCACGAGTCGTTTCAAAAAATGCTGCTGGAAACGGAGGATCTCACCACGAGGTCGGACCAAAGGGCCGTTATTGCAGCGCAGATGAGTGCAGCCACCGACGCCATCGCCGAAAACATAGAAGAGTATTCCTACGCGGTCATGGAGACTACCGCCTCCATTGTAGAAATGGCCGCCTCCATCCGCCAGACCAGCGGCAACATCGAAGGGTTGAGCTGCTCCACGGAACAGACCTCGGCCTCGATCTTCCAGATTTCCGCCGCGATCGGCAATGTGCGCGATAACGCCCTGCGCTCCAGCGAATGCTCCGACAACGTCAGGCTGAAGGCTCAGGAGGGGATGCGTTCCATGGAGGCCACCCGCAAGGCGATGACGGAAATCGAGCGGGCCAACGATGAATCGTCCCAGTGCATTCAGCGCCTGGCATCGAAGTCGGCGCGGGTTGGCGAGATCCTGACCGTGATTCAGGAAGTCGTCCAGCAGACCAATCTCCTCTCACTCAACGCTTTCATCATCGCGGCACAGGCCGGCGAGCGGGGCAAGGCGTTTTCCGTCGTGGCCGAGGAGGTGAAATCCCTTGCCCTGCGCACGGCGAACTCCGCCACGGAGATCGATCTGCTGGTCAAGGAGATCCAAAGGGAGACCGGCACGGTGCAGCGCAGTGTAAGCCAGGGCACGATCAGGGTCAAGGAAGGGGTCGAGATAGCCGCGCAGGCCGCCGACGCCTTGGTCAAGATCGAAGAGAGCGCCACCGAAGCCTCGGACATGGTGAAAAAGATCGCCATTGCGACAGATGAACAGGCGGCAGGAACCCGCCTCATCACCGGTGAAGTCGAGAAAAACCTGGAGCGGGTCAAGCAGATCACCACTGCCATCCTTGAGCAGGAGCGGGGAACGGGGACAATCGTCCGTACCCTGGAACAGATGAAGGATCTTGCCCAGAAGATCACCTCATCATCACAGGAACAGGCCAGAGGCAACAAACTCTACCTGCAGAGCGTTTTGGATGACAGCGAAAAGGCAAAAAATCTCAAGGTGGAATTCCTGCACCGGCTTCAGGCGGCCGAAGAAGTCCAGGGCTTCATCCGTGAGGCGGGTAACCTCATAGAGACCAATGCCGACGAGGCGAAGCGGATAGCCACCCGGATCGAGGCCATTTCGGAGCTGACGGAGCAACTCAGGCGCGAACTTGCCCCGTTAACGGGTGCCGCCTAGGCAGGCACAAACGCGACAACCGTGCTCGCATCTTCACCGTCATCGACTCTTTCATCAACCAGAAGTACTAAACTCCCGCATAGTGCACAAACACCCCCTCTCCCTTGATGGGAGAATGCCGAGCGGGAGATTGGTACTTCAGCTTCGTCAATGACGGAACCTCTACTTCGCCATCAATTCACCGCCCGAGCCACCGCTCGAGGGTCTGGGAATTGAATCCGCGCATGGTGTTGCTACCGACCACGATCAGCGGGACCCCTCTGCCGTTGAACCCTTCGAAGCGCCGGTTGGCCTCCGGGTCCTTTTCGATGTCGTATGCGGCGTACGGTATGCCGTTTTTCCTCACATAAGCCAGCGCCGACTTGCAGGCAGGGCACCATGACGTCATGTAGATCTCTACCGAACCGGTAAAGGCCTTTTTGTCCTGTGGGGCATTGTATTTCTGAACTTTCCCCGGCGCAGTTGCCGGACCGGGGTCCGTATAGCTCACGCTGCTCCCCTCGCCGGCGACCGTCGCCTTGCGGCGGTACTTCTTCGGCACCTCGTTGAGACTCTCCACGAAGCGCAGCGCTCCCCGATCGTCGACATATTTGTACATCTCGGCCGAGACATCCCCGGCGACAATCAGCAGCGCCATGACCAGCCACATGAGCTTCAGGTCCATGAGTTCCCCCCTTTTATGCATCTTCCGCCGGCCGGCGGATCTTCAAAGCCCCTTCTGCGGTCATAACCTTTCAGGTCCTACTCTTTCCGCTTGACTCGACTCTTCTCAACCGTGGCAGTAATTGACGATACTCTCGACATGTGTCGCCGTAGTATTGAGAAAAGGTATGCCCGATGGACTTGTTTCCAGTATCAATGGCAATTCCGTGCAACCCAGGATCACCGCCTCGATGTTATCCGCATCAATCATGCGCTCGATGACCGCCAGAAGCCCTTGTCGCGTCTCATCCGTGAAGATGCCGAGTTCTATCTCATGCATGAGCTTTTCATGGATATACTGCTGGTCCTTCGGGGCAGGAACGACAACGGAGATATCATGGGCTGCAAACGGCGGCGAGAAGAAGTTTTCCTCCATGGTGAACCTGGTGCCCAGCAGGCCGACTTTTTTCACCCCGAGCTCCCTGGTCTTTTTGAGCGTCGCCGTGACGATGCTCAACAGGGGAATGGGCGATCTTGCCTGAACCTCGTCGAAAACAACGTGCGGGGTATTGGCCGAGATGACGGCGAAATCGGCGCCGGCCCGATGCAGCGCCTTCACCTTGGCACCGAGCAGGTAGATGAGACCGTTCCACTGCCGGCCCGAAACCAGCGTCAGCACCTCTTCGAGGCTGACGCTGTAGATGATGATTTCCGGAGAGGCCAAGCTCCCCTCAACGCGAAAGGCTTCGATCAGCCGCTTGTAGTAATCAACGGTCGATTCCGGTCCGATGCCGCCTATGATGCCGATGGTTTTCATATGTTCTCCTCGTGCTTGCTGCAGCAGCAAAGAAATTGGAGTGACGGATCTCAGCCATTCAAAGCGGTGGTGCTCCCACCCCGCCGTTACCTGGTGCCCTCCGGGATGAGGTTTAGCATCGTCGGTGCCTGCGTATCACCCGAGGATCCTCCCGGCCAGCTTGGTGAGTCGACGGTGGGACTTGTGGTTCTTGACCGCCATGGCCAGGGCCTTGGGCTCTCCGATCACCACGACGAGCTTCTTGCCGCGGGTGACCGCCGTGTAGATGAGGTTTCGCTCCAGCATGGTGTAGTGCTGCATGGCCAGCGGGATCACGACGGCGGTGTACTCGGATCCCTGGCTCTTGTGGATGCTGGTCGCGTAGGCGAGACTCACCTCGTCCAGCTCGCCGAACTCGTACGGCACCAGCCGGTCGTCGAACTCCACGCTCAGGGTCCCCTGGTCGAGGTCCATCTCGACGATCCTGCCGATATCCCCGTTGAAGACCTCCTTCTCGTAGTTGTTCACCGTCTGGATCACCTTGTCGCCGGTCGCGAAGCTGGTGCCGAAGCGGGTGACTTTGGGCTCGGCCTTGCCGTTTAGCGCCTGCTGCAGCTCGGCGTTCAGCGAGCGGGCTCCCAGCCCTCCCCTGTTCATCGGGGTGAGCACCTGGATGTCGCGCACCGGATGGAACCCGAACCGCTTCGGGATGCGCTCGGTGATGACGTGCAAAAGCTTGTCGTGGATCTCCTCGGGGGTCGCGGCGGGGATGAAGTAGAAATCGACCAGCTCCGTCCCCTGCTCCTTGAGCGGCAGTTCGCCGCGGTTGATGCGGTGCGCGTTGACGATGATCCTGGAGCCGGCGGCCTGCCGGAATATCTCGGTGAGCCGCACCGTCGGGATGGCGCCGGAGTCGATGATGTCGGAGAGGACGCAGCCCGGCCCGACGGAGGGGAGCTGGTCGACGTCGCCCACGATCACCAGGCCGGCGCCGTCAGGGATGGCGGGGAGGAGCTTGTTCATCAGCACCACGTCGACCATGGAGGCCTCGTCGATCACCAGGAGGTCGGTTTCCAGCGGGTGCTCCTTGCCGCGCTTGAAGCCGAAACTCTGCGGATCGAATTCCAGCAGCCGGTGGATGGTCTTCGCCTCCAGACCGGTCGATTCGGTGAGCCTTTTGGCGGCCCTGCCGGTCGGGGCACAGAGGGTGACCCGCAGATGGCGGGCGCGGATGATGCCGAGGATGCTGTTGACCAGCGTCGTCTTGCCGACTCCGGGCCCCCCGGTCACCACGACGACCTTGCTCTCCAGGGCGAGACGCACCGCATCTCTTTGCGAGGCGGACAGGGTGAGGCCGGTCTGCCCTTCGACCCAGGGAATGGCCCGCTCCGCCACGATGCCGCTCCAGGGGGGCGCCCCCTGTGCCAGCCGGGAGAGGCTGGAGGCGACGCCTACCTCGGCCCGGTAGAGCGGCGCCAGGAACAGGCAGGGGCGGCCCGCTATCTCGTCCGGGATCAGGTTCTCCTCGGCGATCTCCGCGTCGATGGCGGCCTCGATGACCGGTTGCGGGATCTCCAGAAGCCGCGCGGCGCTTTCGGCCAGCTCCGCCCTGGTCGCGGCACAGTGGCCGCTGCCGGACATCTCCTGCAGGACGTGCCTGACCCCGGCCTGGGCGCGCATCATCGATTCGGGGGCGATGCCGAGTTTGGCGGCCAGGGCGTCCGCCGTCTTGAAGCCGATGCCGTGGATGTCTAGGGCCAGCCGGTAGGGGTTCTCGGTCACCTTGAGGATCGCCTCGTTGCCATAGCTCTTGTAGATGCGCACCGCTCGCGCGGTCCCCAGGCCGTTGGACTGCAGGAAGACCATGATCTCGCGGATCGCCTTCTGCTCGACCCAGGCGCTGGCGACCGTCTCCATCCTTTTGCGGCCGATGCCGGGGAGCTCGAGGAGGCGCTGCGGGCTCGCCTCGATTACCTCGAAGACCTCCTCCCGAAACGCCTGGACCAGCACCTTGGCGAAGTGGGGACCGATGCCGCGGACCATGCCGGAGCCCAGGTACTTCTCGATGCCGTCCAGCGTGGTCGGCGGCACCACCTTCAGGTGCAGCGCCTTGAACTGCATGCCGTGGGTCCGGTCGTTTTGCCAGGAGCCCGTGCACTCCAGGTACTCCCCCGGCGTCACCGAGGCGGCGCAGCCGGTGACGGTCACCAGTTCACGGTGTCCCGAGACCTTGACCCTCAGCACGCAAAAGCCGCTCTCCTCGCTATGGAAGGTGACCCTCTCCAGGGAACCGGAAACCCTCTCAACGGGGGAGTCTGTGGGATGTCTATCTCTCATGGCGGCTCTTTGGCATCGGCTTTGATACGGGCTCGTCGGGGGCAACGGGGCAGCCCGCCGGATCTAAGTAGGAATCTGGGTCTCGAGCCAGGCGAGATTCTCCTGACCTGGGCAGTTGGCGCCGATCAGCCGGCCCACCGTGGCAAACAATTATTACTGTCGTCACCTTTCACGGCACGATCCCCTTAGCCGGCAACACCGCCTCCATTTCCGGCAGAAATACACTCCAAACCCGTTGACGCAGCTGTTCCAGGAACTCGGCGCTGATGAAGTTGGGGAGCGCCAGGTTCGGATTGGGATCATCGATCACCTGGGACGGGAGGGTGTACTCCTCTTCGGCGAATCCCTGGCGCAGTTCCAGAGCCAGCCCCCTCAGGTAGGCTCGGCGCACGCAAGCCACGATCTCGGCGCAGGTGATCTCCAGGCCGACCGCTTCCCTGATGCCCCTGATGATTATGTCGTGCCCGATGCCGACCCCGACGAACTTGCACAGACCGATCATGTCGTAGCCGACCTGGAGCAGGCCGTTGGTGGTGATGGCCTGCGCCCACTCGTCCACGCTGTGCTTCCCTTCCTTGGCGAGCATCATGTGGGTCCCCATGGACATGTGCCCGCCGGCGATGGCAAACATGTAGCCGGGATTGGTGTCCGGCAGGTAGGCCGGCAGCTCCAGCCCCTTGACGTGCATGGCGTAGGAGGTTTCACCAAGCTCCTCCGACAGCCGGCGCACCCCCTTGCCGAGGACGCCCTCCCCCCCGCGTCCGGTCTCTTCGATGAGCTCCCTGATCAGATCGAAGTCCCCGAAGCTCGCGCCGTTTGACAGCGGCCGGTCGGGGTGCCGCTCGTTGTAATCGAGCAGGTAGGAGATGGTTGTGCCGAGCGAGATGGCATCCATCCCCAAAAGGTCGCAGAGGTGGATCAGCTCCGAGACCTGCGCGGCATCGTGGATGCCCAGGTTGGAGCCGAACAGGATCAGCGGCTCGAAGTCGAACTTCGCCGCCAGCTTGCCGCGGCTGCCGTCCGGTTTGCGCTCGAAGAGGTTGTTGTGGCAGCGGATACCGCAGCGAAAGCACCCCTCGGAGACCACTTCGAAATCCTGTTCCACACGGTCCCGAAACAGGCGCTCGACGTCGTCGTTCCCCTTGGGACGGAAGTTGTTGAGCGGCACGGCATGAAAGGCCTGCAAGACCTCGATATTGGCCCAGGTGCCGCCACCGCCCCCCTGGCTTACCGGCTGAAAACGCGCCGAACCGCCGCTTTTTAAGATGTCGCGGTTCACGTCCCGCATCACCGGGGTGATCTTGTCCAGCCTGTCGGCGCTCTGCGCCACGATGGCGATCAGGTTCTTGTACCCCATCAGGCTTCCCATGCCGCCTCGGCCGGCAAAGCGGCTCTTGGGCTCGCCCGACTTCAATTGGTTGTCGGTACTGAGGACCACGGCGCCCATGAAAACGGACCGGTAGTTCTCCCCGGCAGGTCCTATGACGGCGAAGTGCGCGTCGGGGTAGAGCTTTCCGAGCGCCATGATCTTCTCGTGACCGGTGAGCCCCAGCAGATCCCCGGCCGGCTTCAACTCCAGCACGGGCCCCGCCCCGCCGTCGCGAAACAGCGCGTAGACCGGGGTCTCCGAGCGGTTTTCGAAGATCACCTCGTCTATGCCGGTCCACTTAAGCTTGTTGCCGAAGTTGCCGCTGCCGGCGGACCACATGGCGGCCGGCAGGCCGCGGCTGGATTTTTTCAGGGGGCTGTAGCCGGAGAAATAGCTGCGCATGCCGGTCATGACGTTGCTGCCGGTCAAGAGTCCGGTATTGAGGATCAGGGGGTTTTCGGGGCTGTAGGCCTCGGTGATGTCGCGCTCTGCCAGGATCTGGAAGGACCTGCCGAAGCCGCCCAGGACCTCTTCCAGATTGCGGCAGGGAAGCGTGGCAAAGGAAGCGGTCCCGCTCGCCAGATCGATCGTGCAGCGGCGATACAGGACGCTGGCGGGGTTGCTGCTTGCTTGATGCATGTCGGTCATGTCGATGTCCTCCGCAACAGTTTGTTTGCCTCTTGCCGGGCTTGCGGCTCGAGGCGACAGCAGTCGCTTGGCGGGTTGCAGCATCATCCCCCGCCCATCCGGGGCAGAAGCGACAGGACGTCCCCCTGGTTCAGGGTGTCGTCCCAGCCCGCATGGAGACCGTTGACCAGGACGATGCCGACGTCGGCCTGGGGGATGCCGAGCTCGTCCACCACGGCGCGGATCTTCGCGCCCGGCGCGCATTGCCGTAGCGCCTCGTCGAACAGCTTCCAGCGCAGCGAAGCGTAGAGTTTAACAGTTATCTGCATGTTGATCACCCGTGAACGAAAACCGGTGCACGTACTGCGCGGGTAACGGCGCCGTCCGGCGGCGCGGTTGACTAAAAAGGGGCACCCGCAATGGGTGCCCCCCTCCGCACCCCGCCCCTGCCCTCGAAGGGAAGGGAGTTTTGTTCAGCGCGGCTGCAGTCCGGAGGAGAAGACGACATCGAAAACCTGCCCGCCCCGCGACATCCTCACCTTGTTCTCCCTGATCTCGACCACGCGTGCGCCGGCGACTTCCGCCCCCTCCCCCACCAGCGAACCGTTCAAAACGGCACGACGCAGGCTCCGCTCGTCCTGGTAAGCGATACCGGAGATGGTGATGTCGGTCGCGATGGGCGCCGCATCCTCGGCCGGCTCCCGGTGCGGCGCTTTGGCCTGCGGCCGGGCCGCGGCCTCTAAGCTCGCGGGGCGGGCCGCGGCGGCAACGGGTTTGCGGGCCGGCTTCGCCCGGGAGGGCTCAAGCGGTGCCGGACCGGGTGCCGGCTCCCCTGCCGGCGCGGCAAGCACCGCGGCCGGGAGCGCGGCAGGAGCTGACAGCGCGCTCGTTGCCGCCGGGCCGCCTGCGGGCGCCGCCGCCGAAGCGGCCGGCAGGGCGGGCGCCCGGCCCGGGGGGAGCGCCGCCGCAGGCGTAACCGCCTGCGTGGCGGCCAGATCGCGCTCTCCCATGAGGAAGGCTCCGGTGCCGATGCCGGCTGCCAGCACCACGAGGCAAAGGGTGACGAGCAGATACGGCTTGGCCTGTTGCGGCTTGACCGGGGCGCGGTAGCGCAGCACCTCGGGACGGATGTCCTGCGCCGTACCCTGCCTGCTTCTGCGATCCTGCTCCATCTTTCTCAACGCGTCGAGTATCAAGCTCATCCGATCCGCCCCGCTTTGTCGCTGCGCCCGGCATGCTCTCCGGCGCCCTTGTTCCCGCCCTGTTCACGATGCAGGCCGGGCGGGAAGAACCCTCCGGCGCGCCGATACAAAAGCAGCAGGGTCTGCCCGGTCGCCTGTCCGTCGACCGCCACCTGCTCCCTGCGCTGGAACTCGGCGATGGCCGCCTTGGTCTTATTGCCGAGGCTGCCGTTTAGCGGCCCGCTGTAGCACCCCGCCTGCTTCAAAAGCCCCTGCAAAAGCCTCACCCCCTCCAGCTTATCAGCCGGCTTGGCGCGGGAAGAGATGCCGTGGAAGTCCTTCCAAAGGAGCGTCGCCCCTTCGCTCCAGAAAAGCGCCAGCTCGGCCGGTGCCAGCTTGGAACGCCCGGCGATGGCGGGGACCACGCTGACGCCCCCCTTGTCGATTGCCGTCAGCGCGACCAGACGGGTCCCGGCGCCCGGGACGGCGATGTGCAAAAGTACCGGGGCGTCGAGAGCCGCCAGCGCGTCGAAATTCCCCGTGATCCCGGTTGCCGTCAGCCCCCGTTGCCGGGCCAGGGTCCGCAGGCTCGCCGCCTGACCCGGCACGGCAAGGACCGGGGGCGCCTGCCAGGCGGCCAGAACGGCGTTGACCGCGGCATAGAGGTTTTCCTGTTCGGAGACGGCGGCAAGCCCGTTCAGGGCCAGTTCGCGGGACAGGGGGGAAGCGGCCTTGGCGGGTGCCGCGACCGGCTGCTGAGCCTTGCGGGCGGGGAGCGCCAGGAAGGCGGCCGCAGCCAGCAGGGCAAGAAGCGAGGCAGCGGCCAGAGCCTTCGGGCCGTGCCGCCGCCAGGGACGCGATGACTCCTTGCCCAGGTCGGCAATGGAGATCGCCGCCATGGAGGGGGAAACCTCGCTGCACTCACGGGTGTAGGCCAAAAGGAGCGCCCGGTCGCAGACGCCGTTGATCAGGCGCGGCAACCCTCCGGTAAATCCATAGATCCGCTTCAGGGCACCCGGTGCGAAGGTGAGCGGCTCGCGACCGTTGGCGGCGAACCGGATCCGGTGCCGGATGTAGTCGCAGGTGTCGGCAAAGCCGATCGGCTTCAGGTGATAGCGCACCGTGATGCGCTGATCCAGCTGCCTGAGTTCCGGCCGCGACAGCAGTTTCTTCAGCTCGGGTTGCCCCACCAGGACGATCTGGATCAACTTCGCCGAATCGGTCTCCAGGTTGGAGATGAGCCGGATCTGCTCCAGCACCTCCACGGAGAGGTTCTGCGCCTCGTCGATCACCAAAACCACGGTACGGCCGGCCCGGTTCTCCTCCAGCAGAAATGCGTTCAGCGCCTGGTGCAGACCCCGCATATCCTCCCCGGCCGAAACGAGGCCGAGCTCGCCGTTCACCTCCTGCAAAAGGGCCAGCGGGGTGAGGGTCGGGTTGAAGATCAGCGCGGTCCGGTAGGTTTCAGGGTTGAGCTGGTTCAAAAGGGTGCGCACGATGGTCGTCTTGCCGGTCCCCACCTCGCCGGAGAGCTCGATGAAGCCGGCACGGTTCTCAATGGCGAAAAGCAGGTGGGCGAACGCCTCCTGATGCGGGGAGCTTAGGAAAAGAAAAGCGGGATTTGGAGTCAGGGCGAACGGAGGTTCTTTGAAACCGAAATGTTCCCAGTACATAGGTCGCCATTTGGCCCGTTGAGGGCGGAGAGGGTTTGGGTGGAATCGAAGCTATAGCTATAGTTTTTTGCGCCGTGAGTGTCAAGGGAATCCTGAGGTACGGACGAAAAGGCGCCCGACGGGGAAAAGCGGCGGGTCAGCGTTTGCCGCGGCTTTTGTACTGGGTGGCGAAATCCATCACGCACATGTTCCGGTAGACCGGATGCGCTCCGCAGGCGGCACCTGCGACCATGAATGACCGGTTGAAGATGTTTTTGCGGTGCCCGCGCCCCGGGATGCCGTCGTCGATGATCAGCCCGGTCACCATGAGCCGCGCCGTGTCGGGACCATAGCCTATGTTTTCGGCGATGCGCCCCATCCAGTTGCCGTGCCTCTCGATCCTTTTCTGCATCCCGCCGCTTGGGCTGCCGTCATGGCCGATCCGGCCCGATCGTGCCTGGTCGCGCACCAGATCGGCCGCCGCCTCGGCAAGCCCCGGGGACCAGGCAAGAGGCGGCAGGGGGGGCTGCCTGGAGAGGTAGCGTATCGCCTCGTCCAGCGCCGCCACCCCCTCGGAAGTCATGATGATCATGGCCGATCCCGGCAACCGGTACCCCTTACCGACGAACCGCTGACGCATGTCCCGAAGGTATTCGGCGTAGCGGCGTGGCTCGGTCCGGGCAAGGTTGGTCTCCGCCAGCATCTGCTGGGCCAGGTTGCCGGGCGCCTCAGCCCAAGCGGTAGCCATCAGCAGCAAAACGATGCATAAGCTCCGGCATACGGTCTTGATCAGGACTCCCATGATGGACCTCCTGTGGAACCTGGACCTCCCCTGCAGCTTGGGTCCGTCGCCGGCACGCCGCGCCGGGATCGTTCCCGTCACGGTGCGCCGAGCCTCGCCTCGAACACCCTGACGGCGTCGGCAAGCGTCGCCTCGATGTCGTCACCGTACACGGTGAAGTACAGGTAGTTGCCCGAATAGTGATGCCAGTTCAGGTCCTCGACCAGAAGAGGCGCCAAATAACGCTCCATCTTTTCGTAAGGATAGAACGGGTCGCCGTTGGGCCAGGTGCGACGGAGCTTCTTTATCTGTGCATCGTTAAGCGGTATCCGGTAGCGGATGGAAACGATTTCCGGCTTCACGGCAACCTCCCGATTCTTGCGGCCCCTCTCGGCGTCCCTTCCGGGAGAAGGTGCCTGGAGAAGTCAGTTACCATATCATAGGGGAAGCGCGTGCCGATGACAATGAGCGAAAAAAGTCCCCCTAAAGGAAAGGGGGACTCGGGGTTGCATCGGGGATCGGTGAGGGGCAGCCTTAGTGGACCGGAAACCGCTTTCAGCCGCGGCGCTGCAGCTTGAGCCGCTTGCTGAGCGCCGGCTGTGAGATGCCGAGCATCCGCGAGGCGATGGTCTGGTTGTTCTGGGCGCGGCGCATCGCCTCCAGGACCAGCTGTTCCACCGCTTCGCCCAGGGTCGGGATTTCCTCCCAGCTCTCGAAGACGCTCCGCTCGCAGCTCAAGGCGCCGGGGGGCTCCCCTTCTCCCTGGACCTCCATGGCGAGCCTGAAGGTGTTCATGGAGAGCATGCGCGAGGTGTGGACGCTCATGGCATCGTAGACCATGGAGCGCAGTTCGCGCACGTTGCCGGGGAAGCTGTAGTTGGCAAGCAGCGTCAAAAGCTCCTTGGGATAGGTCGGCACCTTCTTGCCGAGGATCCCCGCGCTCTCCTCCAGGAAGCTGTCCAGCAGCAAGGGGAGGTCGTCCTTTCTTTCGCGCAGCGGCGGGATGTGCACGTGGTGGGCGCGCAACCTGTAGTAGAGGTCCTTGCGGAACCCGCCCGCGTTGCGTTTTTCCGAGAGGTCCTGGTGCGTGGCCACCACGATGCGGGCCCTCAGCTGTTTCGGCATGTCGCTTCCCAGCGGGAAATATTCGCCCTCCTGGAGCAGTCGCAAAAGCTTTACCTGGCAGCAGAGGGAGAGATCGCCGATCTCGTCGAGGAACAGGGTCCCTTCGGCGGCCTGTTCGACCATGCCGCTGCGCGTCTCGTCGGCACCGGTGAAGGCCCCCTTGCGGTGGCCGAAGAGGGTGTCGGTGAACACGCCGTCCTCAAGCCCCGCCACGTTGACGGAGACCAGCGGCCCCTCCCCCCGGCTCAGGGCATGGACGGCGCGGGCGACCAGCTCCTTGCCGACGCCGCTCTCGCCGGTGATCAGGATCGGCTGGGTGCTCCTGGCGACCGCCTCGATGTACTGGAAGATCGAGCGCATCGTCTTGTTGGCGGTGACGATCCCGGAGAAGGCCTGGGGGGACTCGATCCGGTCGTTCAGGAAGCGGCGCCGCATCTCCTTGTTCTCCCGCTGCAGCTCCTGCATCCGGATGGCGCGCCGCACCGAGTCGAGGATGCGCTCCTCCTCGTCCGTCTTCACCAGGTAGTCGAAGGCGCCAAGCCTCATGCAGCTCACCGCGGTCTCGATCTGGTTCAGCCCGGAAAGCACGATCACCGAGATCTCCGGGTGCTCCTCGGCCAGCTGGGAGAGGAGCTCCTCCCCCGGGATGTGCGGCATGGTGAGATCGAGCAGGATGAGCCCCACGTCCTGCTGCGCGAGCAGGGGCATGACCTGCCGGCTGTCGCTTAGCTGCATGACGTTGCTGATGGCGCCGGGGCCTTCCAGCGTCATGGTCAGGCTGCGCAGCCAGGGGGGCTCGTCGTCCACCAGAAGGACGCCGAAAGCGGGATAGAGAGCCTCGTTCATCGATAAATCTCCTTCAGAAACAGACACCGGGCGTAACAAATTGACAATTGACAATTGACAATTGACAATTGACAATTGACGGGTGGCGGGCGGAGGCGGCGCCAGCTAGGCCGGGCCGGCACCGGAACCCGCCGTCAGGGCCGGCAGCGCCAGGGTGACGGTGGTCCCCTGCCCGGGGGGCGAATCAAACGAGAGGGTGCCGCCGTGCTCCTTCACGATGCCCGCCGATACGGACAGGCCGAGGCCGGTCCCACCCTCCTCACGCTTGGTGGTGAAAAACGGATCCGTCAGGCGCGGCATGTGCTCGGAGGCGATCCCCCTCCCCTCATCATGCACGCGGCAAAGCACCATCCCCCGGTCGCGATCATGGGAGGTGGCGATGTAGATCTGCTTCCCTTTCCCCTCCAGCGCCTGAAAGGCATTCAGCAGCAGGTTGACGATCACCTGCTCCACCCGCTGACTGTTGCCGCGCACCGGCGGCACCCCTTCCGCATAGCTCGCGCTTATCTCGTGGCTGCTCTTGGCGACCGCGCTCCCCACCAGCCGCACGGCGGCCTGCACGACGCCGTTCAGGTCGATCTCTTCCGCCAGTTCGGCGCTGTCACGCCTGGCGAAATTCTTGAGCTCCGTGACGATCCTCTTGATCCTTTTGGCGGCGTCCTGGGTCTCCGAGAGCATGTGCGGCAGCTCCTCGCGCAGCCTCGAGTAGTTGTGCCGCCCGAGGCTGAAATCCCCGTTTTCGCGGTAGTATTCCTCCAGGATCGGCAGGGAGCGCCGGTAGGCCTCCTCGAAACGCGGCAGGTTCAAGAGGATCAGACCGTTCGGGTTGTTGATCTCATGGGCGACGCCGGCGACCAGGATGCCGAGCGACGCCATCTTGTCGGCCTGGACCAGCTGGGCCTGGTGGCGCCGCAGCTCCTCCAGGGCGCGCTGCTTTTCCGCCACCTCCAGCGCCAGCTCCTCGGTACGCTGGGCCACCCGTTTCTGCAGGGTGCGCGACCAGATCACCGTCCCGCCGAGGATCAAAAGCAGCGGGATGGCCACCAGGGCGACGTAGCGGGCGGCCCGCCGCCAGGAGACGGGCTGGGATTCCAGTACGCCCAGCCACCTGTCGTGAATCTCCTGGTATTGGCCGGTCCGCTTCAAAACGGCCAGCCCCTCGTTGAACCGCCCCAGTAGCTCGGTGTTCCCCTTTTTCACCGCATAGCCGTACGACTGGGTGATGATCGGCTCCGCCACCGGGATGACGCGCCCGAGGTGCAGCTCCTTCTCCAGGTACTTGCCGGTCAGCTTCGAGACCAGGGCGCAGTCGTGTTTGCCGTCGTTTAATAGCTGCAGCGCCTCGGCCAGGGTGTCGGTCAGGATCAGCCTGCCGCCGGGATCGTAGCCCCGCATGAAGTCCTGCATGATGCTGTTTCTCATGACAATGACCTCCTTGCCGCGCAACTGCGCCAGGGACCGTATCCTCCTGTCATCCCTTCTGGTCCAGATGGACTGGTAAAGCAGGGCGTGCGGGGTGGAGAAATCGACCTCGCGGGTGCGCTCCTTGGAGAAGGCCATCCCCTGGAGGATGTCGACCGTACCGTCTTCCAGCGCCCGCCGCATGTCGTCCCAGGGACCCAGGCGGATCTCCACCGTGAGCCCCATGACCTCGGCGATGGCGCGGGTCAATTCCACGTTGAACCCCGCCGGGTTGCCCTGCTTGTCGATGAACTCGTAGGGAGGGTAGTTGAAGTCTCCGCCGACCACGACAACCGCCTTGCCCGTCTGCCCGCCCTGCGCCTTTGCCATGCCGGCCGGCAGCAAAAGGAGCATAAGCAGCATCGAGGCGAAGAACAAAAGCGGCACGGGGCGCGCCGGGACCGGCCGTTCGGGAATCGACGGCGCCAAGAGCACGGCGGTCGGATGGCAATCGGAGGGATTGTGGACAAGATGCACGGGCTGGTACCTTAACCAAGAAGGGCTTTCATCATGCACGCAGCAAAGAGGACCAGCAAATTAATGCATAGATGACCCGGTAAAGTCAACAGACGTTATCGGGCCGGGAAGACGACCCCCAAGGCGGTCCCGGAAAACGGTACTGCAACGCAGCGGCGGTCGCCGCAAAGTCCCCGGCGGTTCGGGCCGGGACGGGGCACGGGAGTGCGTATTGTACGGCGGCGGATCGGCGGCGGATCAGTTTTACCCTTGATTTGCAGGTCTCGCCTCTGTTAGATTGCCGTTACCGTTCGGAAGCATAAGTAATTTGCAAAGGGACTTGATTTTTTGCGGGTTACTGGTTTCATTCTTAGCAGCAACCAATCCAGCAGACCAGGTGACCACTATGCAGCTTGCACTCTACCTTGAATACGGCGAAAAACTTTCCCGCGCGGCACTCAGGCTGCCGGTGCAGACCCCGATCGAAATCGACTCCATCCTGCTCGACTGCGTCGTTGAAGTGCTGCCCGTCGCCGCATCGCAATACTGGGGACCGGACCATCTCCCCGGCCTCGAGTTTCCGCATCCGGAGATCCGGGTGGTGTTCAGGCTGAAGGAACACCCGCAGATCGCGGCGGTTTACGCCATCGACGTTTTCGTCACCGATGCGACCTTGAGCCTGGTCAGTCATGCGCAGGGGCACTCCCATGTCGAAATAAACCGTCGCTACGCCCAGATCGAGAGGTTCATTTCCAACAAGCGAAACGGCCTGCTGGAGTTGATCGGTTGCAGCCACACCGATCTCATCGAGCGCCTGTCGCAGACCTTCATCGATTTGCGCACCGAGTACCTGAACGCCCTTCAGGAAGAGGGGTGCCTCCCGGTGCCGCACCACTACTAGTCCGCCCGGCACGTCATCCCTTAACCCGGCTCGACTCACGCCCCGGAGCTGCCATCCCCCCTGTCAGGCGGGCGAGTTGTTCTCCCGCACCAGACCCGGATCGCTTTTATACGCTGAGCGCATGGCTCACCCCTCACCTTGGTACTGCACAACGCCTTTGACTTTCTTGAGTTGCTTTTCCTTGCTCCGAGGGAACTCAAGAAACTCAAAGGCGTCCCTTGCCCTCCACACTTGCTCGATTGCCGCCAAACGTTGTCCTTATCCAGTCCTCCTGCCGGCACGAGCAGGTGAACACTGGAGAGCCTGCCTGAACAGCCGCTTTTGAGTTTCACGCTCCCCTCCGGGAAGTTAGCAGCTTTTTTCCCGGCTAGAATTCTCGTCTCCGGAATTCTAGCGCCGCTTCGCCGGTTTGAATTTTCGCTTTGTGATTTGAACAGCCGCTTCCGAATTTCAAACGCCGCTCCCGGCGGTTATCGCATTTTTTTTCGACGAGAACTCTCGCCTCCTGGATTCTAGCGCCGCTTCGCCGGTTTGAATTTTCGATTTGTGATTTGAACAGCTGCTTCTGAATTTCAAACGCCGCTCCGGGAGGATGTCGGCATTTTTTTCGGCGCGAACTCACCCTGCCGCAATTCTGGCTTTGCTGTCTAGGCGTAGAATTTTATGTGGCGGCGACAACGCACGTTTCCGGACTTGCCGCGCCTTTTTCGAACGTTTAACCCTTAACTCCAAAGATGGCAATCAGTTACCGCAAAGACGCAATGGACGCAAAGAAATTCAAATACTTGTGATGATAATGACTGAAACCAGTCAGATGAAAGCCTTTGGCAGGATAACTGACTGATTTTACTTCGAGTTCATTGCTTTGCTGCTCGAATGCTTTTTAATTGTCGCTTGTGGGGAGCTTGACAGGGATGGTAGGGAAGAGTGCTGAGGCGTGGACGCAGGAGGGGGGACTGGCATTTTCGAAGCCAGTCCCCCCCTCTTTGATATGGCGGGCTGCAGCTCGGGAACCGCGAGGAGGTTACAGCACGATGATGGATACGGCTTGGGACCAGGGACCCGGTCCCTCGGGGCCATCGGTCCTCATCCTGACGTAGTACCTGTTGGCAGGCTCGAGCCCCTTCATGATGATCCTGCCGCAGGTGCTGTAATGGCCTCCCGGGTTATACCAGCTCTCCTCGGAGACCGGTTCCCCTTTGCAGAGATTGATCAAGTAGGGACCACCGCCGCGGACATGAGTTCCTTCGATGACAATGGCTCCGGCAGTGCCTTTCAGATGTTTCACCGTTGCATGTATATCGACCTGTTGCTTCGTGCTCGTCCTGCGGGACCTTTGCGTATCCTTGGACGGCAGGCCCAAGGTATAGAGAATGGAGGGGTCTTTCTTGTTGATCGCGATGGTCCTGATGTAGCTGATAGAGGCATCCATGTCGAGTTCGGAAAGATCCCGGATTGCTTGACGCTGCTCCTTGAGCAAGCTGTCACCTCGTTCGGCGCCCGTTCCCAATTCCTTCATGGTCGCCACATGCTCCCTGAACTTCTCCCCGGGAGGGATGTGCCCTGGCCTGTTGGTGTTGTAGAGATCGTTGGCATCCAGGCTTTCGGCAAATCCGAAAAGGGTCGTGTAATACTCGGGAAAACTCTGCTTGCGAAAGTTTGTTTCGACGGCGTGATATTCTTCCAGCATACGTTACCCCCCGGTAAAAATTATTTTACATTAATCTACCAGCGCTTCCGGGGGTGTCAAGCGAAGGAAATTTCCTACCCGCCACCGCCGGTTGCAGGGGGAGTCCGGGAGGGGACCTCCGCCAGCTTCTTCACCGTCACCTTGAGCCCTTCCAGGGCGATGACCTCCACCTTGTCCCCCTTGCCGATCGGCTCGGAGCTTTGGGCATTCCAGTACTCGCCCCGCACGAACACCTTCCCCTCGGGCACGATATCCGTCCAGGCGATGCCCCGCTCGCCCAGCATCCCTTCCCTGCCGCTGATCGGCTTTTCCCGGTACGCCTCGACCACCTTGGCCACGACGAAGATGAAAAACAGGGCCGTCACCAGGGAGGTGGAGACGACCAGCCCGCGCGACAGGCGCAGGTAAGGCTCCTGGGACGGGAAGAGCAGCAGCGAACCGAGGACCATGGCGACCACCCCGCCTATCGCCAGTATGCCGTGGGAAACCACGGTCACCTCGGCGATGAAAAGGATTACGGCCAGCAGGATCAGGAGCAGCCCGGCGTAGTTCACCGGCAGGGTCTGGAAGGCGAAAAAGGCGAGGATCAGCGAGATGCCGCCGATCACCCCCGGCAGGATCACGCCAGGGGTGGAAAGCTCGAAGAAGAGCCCCAAAAGGCCCAGGAGCATCAGCAGGTAGGCGACATCGGGATTGCTGATCGCGTTCAGCACCTTGTCCCGGACCCCCATCTCGTGGTTCGTCACCCGCGCGCCGGCAAGCCGCAGCACCGTCTCCCGGCCGCCACGCAGCAGCCGGCGCCCCTCCAGCTTGTTGAGCAGTTCCTGCCGGTCCGCCGCGATGAGATCTATCACCTTCTCCTCGAGTGCCCTCTCGGCGGAAAGCGACACGCTCTGGCGCACCATCCTTTTCGCCAGCTCGGCGTTGCGGCCGCGCTTGCCGGCGATCCCCTCCACATAGGCCTCGGCGTCGTTGACGATCTTCCCCTCCATGACCGTGTCCGGTTTCTCAGCGCCGATATGCACCGGATGCGCCGCGCCGATGTTGGTGCCGGGTGCCATGGCGCAGACATCGGCCGCCAGGGCGATGATCGCACCGGCTGAAGCGGCCCGGGCCCCCGCCGGGGTGACGTACACGGCAACCGGGACGGAACTGCCGAAGATCGCCTTGACCGAGGCGCGCATGGAGCTGTCCAGGCCTCCCGGGGTGTCCATCTCCAAGAGCAGCAGACGGTCGCCGCGGCGGGCCGCCGCATCGATGTTGCGTTGCAGGAAGTCGGCGGTCACCGGGTTGATCGGCCCGTCCACCGAGACCACGGCAATCTGCGGCTCGGCGGCCGATAGGGGCAAGGCGAGCATGAGGATCAGCGACATCAGGGTGAAAAAGCGTGTCATGGTGCGCCTCCATCTGCAAAAATCCGAAGACCGGGCGGGTGTCGCTGGTGCCGGTTCACCCCTCACATGACCGGCATCTCGAAGCTGCCGACCAGTCGGGTGAACAGGTCCGGGATCCTGGTCTCAAAGCGCAACGACGCGCCGGAGACGGGATGCGTGAAGGATATCGATAAGGCATGCAGCGCCAGGTTGGCATACGAGGCATGCCCCTTGCCGTACTTCCGGTCGCCCACCACCGGGTGCCCCTTTTCCGCCAGATGCACCCGGATCTGATGCTTTCTGCCCGTCAAGAGGTGTATGCGCAGCAGGCTCAGACCTTTCAGCTCCTTCACCAGCGTGTATGCCGTTTGCGACAGCTTTCCCTTGGCCGGGTCCGGGGTGGAGTAGACGGTGAACGCGGCGTTCTCGGCGAGATAGCTGCTGATGGTCCCCTGCGGCTCGGGGAGGTGCCCGAAGACCACGGTAATATAGATCTTGGTGGTGTTTTCCCAGTCCGACTGCAGGAACTGCTTGGCCTGTTCGCTTTTGGCAAAGAGCAGGATTCCCGAGGTGTCGCGGTCCAGCCGGTGCACGATGTAGACGCGGTTTCGGGACTTGGGATTCCCCTTGCGGACGTAGTCGTTGAGGATCGAGTGCACGGTGCGGGATTTGTCCCGGTCGGTACCCATGGTCAGCAGGCCGCAGGGCTTGTCCACCACGAGAATATCGGCATCCTCGAACAGCAGCGAAACACCCTTGGGCGGGTGCTTCGGGGAAGACGGCTTGTTTTTTTGCATTGCAGCCTTGATCTGGAAAAACCGCCGGGGTGGTCCCGGCGGTCGGGTGGTCGCAAAGGTTGGCAAACGGGAAGGCGGCGGACCGGTCGGCGCCCTCCGGAGCAGACGGCAAGCGACTGCTGCCGGGCCCATGGGCTGTCACATTAATAGCACCGTACACCGGGCCAAGGCAAGGGATAAGGGCGCTCCGCGCCGGTCAGCGCTTGCGCCCTGCGTCGGCGTCGTTCACACCGTTTCCGGCGCCCCCCGAATTTGCTATACTGCGGTTAAGTGGCTTCTATTCGAACGATCGATAAAGGAGAGCGCCATGAAATTAACCCGGTTCATCACCATGCTGTTTGCTGCAGCCATATTTGCCGTCCTTACCTCCCCGGTGCCGGTGCCGGCGGCCGATGCCATGGACAAATCGACCATGGACAAGACGATCTTCCTGAACCCGGACGACCTGCACTGGGACAACGCGCCGCCGTCCTTGCCGCAAGGGGCGAAGATGGCCGTCCTGCTCGGCGATCCATCCAAGGCGGGGATCTTCGTGATCAGGTTCCAGGCACCGGGCGCCTACACGATCCCGCCGCACTACCATTCCAGGGCGGAAACCTTGACGGTGCTGTCGGGCACGCTGTACCTTGGGGGCGGCGAGACCTTCGATCCGCCTAGTTCCCATGCGCTCGAGGTGGGAGGTTTTCACTACCTGCCGGCTAAGAGCCCGCACTTCGCATTCTCCAAAGCGCCGGTGATTGTGGAAATTCACGGGGAAGGCCCGTTCGACATCATCTACATGAACCCGGCCGATGACCCGCTGAAGGCGCGGTAGCAGGACACCAGGAACTGACGGGACCGCAAGGAAAACCCCTGGCTCTGCGGTGTGCGCAAAGCCAGGGGTTATTTTGTATTGCCGGGAATGCGGCGGTGACGGGAAGCCCCCCTCCCGGTGGCACGGCAGCAGCGGGCCGCTCTCTGTTGCGGCGCGGATCTAACGCCTGACGAACAGGGTGAGTTCCGCACAACCGCCGTCCGCCAGGTGGAGCGGGAAGAACAGGCCGTAGCACTCTGCCGGCACGGCCATGCCGCCGCTGCCGGGGCGAAGTGCGAAAGGGGGCCGGATTTCCACCCTCTTGCCGTACTGGGACGCCTTGGCCGCCACGTTGCCGCAGACGATGTTGGCGAATTCGAGCACCGTATCCTCGAGCACCTCTTCGCTCTCGCCGGAGACGTCGTCTTCCAAAAGCAGCGCACGGGCGATCCGGTTGCGCAGTTCATCCGGGACGGCCAGGTGATAGCTTGCCGAAACCATACCGGCCAGGGTGACACCCGCCACGAAGGCGCCGGGGGCGAGACGGTCCACCAGGACGCAGTCGCCCACGTGGCACTGCAGCCCGACGATGCGCAGCAACATCTTGGCGCTGAGGTCGGCGCAGAACTCCCAGACCTCGGGATGGAGCACCCCGGCTGGGATCACGGTATGGGAGGTCGTGTACAGGGCCTGGTCCTCCCGGAACTGTTCGAGCAGGCGGGGGAGGTCCCCGGCCGTCAGGGCGCCGACCTGCACCAGCGCCTCCCCGATGCGCAGGTGGGATCTTTGCTGATGCTTCAGTACTTGCCCGATCTGCTCCTCGTTCAGGATGCCAAGCTTGAGCGCCATGTCGCCGAACAAGGCATCCTCGACGCGCTGGGCGTTGTGGATCCGCTTCACATCGCTTTCGGTGACGAGATTCAAGGCCTGGGCCGTTGCCCCGAATTTCAGGTTGACCGAGTCCTGCAACTCGACCGCCTTCAAAAGGAGCTCCGTGGTGACCGCCCCCTGATCCAACAGATATTGCCCGAAAAACTTGACCGCCATGGTTACCTCTCCCTATCCCTGGCAACACCGCACCATAAAGCTACGGCGCCGCGCTCTCAGGCAGTTTGGTTACAGTTCACGCAGCGCCTTCAGCAGGTCCTCCGGCTGGAACGGCTTGGACACGATCGCCTTGGCGCCCAGCTTGAGCGCCTCGGTGAACTTGTCCCCTACCCCGCCCAGGGAGGTGACCATGACCACCTTGACCTCTTTATCCAGCGCGACCAAGGTGCGCAAGGCGGTGATGCCGTCCATGCCGGGCATGTTCATGTCCATGCAGATGATCTCGGGGTGGTGCGCCCGGTACATCTGGATCGCTTCCAGGCCGTTTCGTGCCTGGGCCACCACCTCGAACTCCCCGGAGCCGGTGATGATCTTCTCCAGGTGACGTGCAGAGGCAATACTGTCATCGGCTATGACCACCTTTTTCATAACGCTCATCCTCCAGTCGTCCAGATAACTGTCAAAAGTTTTCAACAGATTAGAACAGCGTCCCGCCAAAGTCAAAGAAATATAATTTTATCGAGAGCAGTGAAAGGTTGTTTTTGTACCCAGAATTGGTACTCTGCAGCGGTCCTCCGCCTCAAATAAAACCGGGTTTCCTGTGACGACTCTTGCCGCGGCAACCCTGAGGAGCTCCCCCTCTAAAATTACTGAATTTATCTCCAGTTGCGCCGATAAAAGAGATGGCGGTTCTTCCGGGTCCGCCCGAGCATGCCAGGTGGCCACGTAACCGGGCACCACGACCAATGGCCGGAGCCGGCAGAGTCGTTATCGGAGCAAAAAGGGATAGGAGAGCGGCGCGATGAGAGAACTTAGGAAGTTTCAGCGAGTGGCCCTGCCGCACAGGATCGACCTGGCCTGCGGCGGCCGCTCCCACCAGGGGCATCTCGAGAACCTCTCCATGAACGGCGCGCTGGTCGAACTCACAGACGGTGTCGCCATAGCGCTCGGCCAGCCCTGTATGCTCTGCATCCATCCCGATGAGCAGTCGCAGGACCGGTCCCCTTTGCTGCTTCGCTGCGAAGCCATCCACGGCTCTTCTTCCCTGGTCGGCATGAGGTTTGTGGAGTGCGACGGGGAGGCCCGGCACCGTCTCCTGCAGCTGGTGCAGCGCATGACATCAAACCCCGACACGCTCGAGGACGATCTGGACCGGATCAGGGGATACCTGGCGGAGTACCGCAGCGCGCTCTGAAGGAGCTCTCCGGCTCATCGCAGCAAAGAGGCGGCGCTTGCCCAATACACGTATGAACCATGATGCCTACAGGACGATCAAAGATGCTTGACTCTGCAATACCCTCTCTTTTCAGACAGATGTTTGCGGTGCTTTGTTTCCTGCTTACCGTTTCCTCGGTCCAGCCAGCCCAAGCCCTGGAAAAAGCGACCATACAGCTGAAATGGCTGCACCATTTCCAGTTCGCCGGCTACTACGCGGCGCTGGAGAAGGGGTTCTACAAAGAGGTGGGGCTGGACGTCGCCATCGTCGAGGGGGCCCCCACCACCGAGGTGGAAAAGGAAGTGACCTCAGGCCGGGCCGATTTCGGCGTCGGCACCTCGGCGCTTCTTTTGCACCGTGCCCATGGCGACGACCTTGTCGTACTGGCCCAGATCTTTCAGCATTCCCCCGCCATATTCCTTACTCCGCGCAAAACCGGCATCCGCTCGCTGGCCGACCTGGCCGGCCGCAGGTTCATGTACTCGAACCAGGACGGCGACATGCTCACCCTGCTCAGGAAAGGCGGCATCGACGAGAAGCGGATCATCAAGGTTGCGCACCGGGGCGACCCTCGCGACCTGATCGACGGGAAAGCCGATGTGATGATCGCCTACAGCTTCAACGAACCGTTCATCCTGGAACAGGCAGGGGAGCCCTACCTGACCTTCTCGCCGCTGACCTACGGGGTGGATTTTTACGGCGACAACTTGTTCACCACGCGAGATCTCGTCGATACGAGGCCCGAGTTCGTCGAGGCGTTTCGCCAGGCCACCCTGCGCGGCTGGCGTTATGCCCTGGACCATAAATCGGAAATCGCGGACCTGATCCTGGCCCGCTATTCCAGGGGGAAAAGCCGCGACTGGCTCATGTTCGAGGCGAACCAGATGGACACCCTGATCCAGCCGAGCCTGGTTGAGCTGGGGTACCAGAGCCCGTCGCGCTGGCAGCAGATCAGCGAAGGCTTTGCCCAACTCGGCATGCTGCCAAAGGGGGCTGATCCCACCGGCATCATCTACGCCCCTAAGCCACCCAACGAGTACCACCTGCTGTTCGGCATCATCCTCATTTCCTGCGCCATAATCGCCATTTTGACCGCCGTGGTGATCAGCTTCCGGCGCCTGAACCGCAATCTGCGGGCGGAGATCGCCGAGCGCAGGCATGCGGAGGAGGCGTTCAGGGAGAGCGAGGAGCGTCTCAGGGTCATCTTCGAGACCTCGCACGCGGGGATCATCATGGTCGATCCGCAAGGGATCATCACCTTCGCCAACGGGCGCATGGCCAAGATGTTCGGCTGCTCTCTGGATCAGTTGACCGGTTCGCGATATACCGACCATCTTCACCCCCGGTCGAACCAGCAAGGCAGCGCCCTGATGCGCCAGCTGATCGGCGGCGAGATAGAATCCGTTCATACCGAGCGCCTCTACCAGCATGCCGACGGCAGCGAATTCTGGGGCTACCTCTCCGGCCGCAGGCTGGAGACGGTGGACGGAGAGCTGCGGGCGCTGGTCGGCATCATCGCCGACATCACCGACCGGAAAAAGGCCGAGGAGGCCCGGGGCAAGGCGCTGGTATTCATCGAAACACTCCTGGCGCAATCGCCCATGGGGATCCGCGTCTTCGACGGGGAAACCGGGGCATGCATCAGGGTCAACCAGGCTATGGCCGATATGACCGGCGGAACCATCGAAGCCCTGTTCCAGCAGGACTTCAGGCAACTAAGCTCCTGGCAGCATGCGGGACTCACCGCTGTGGCCGAAGCGGTGCTCTCCGACGGCCGGGCAAGGCCTGTGGAAGCGCAGCTGCAAAGCACCTTCGGCAAGGAAATCACCGGTCGTTTCTTTCTTTCCCGCTTCATCGTGGAGGAGAAATCGCATCTGCTGGTCATCGGGCAGGATGCCACCGAGGAAAAGCGTCTCGACAAGGAGAACAAGCGCATCGAGGCCCAGATGCTCAACATGCAGAAGCTGGAGAGCCTGGGAGTGCTGGCGGGCGGCATCGCACACGACTTCAACAACATCCTCACCGGCATCATGGGCAACATATCACTGGCTCAGATGGTGCTGGAACCGGCGCACAGGGCCTCCACCACGCTGCTCAAGGCCGAAAAGGCGTCCCAGAGGGCTGCGGAACTGGCAGCGCAGCTTCTGACCTTCTCCAAGGGGGGGCAGCCGATCAAGAAGGCTTTCTCGGTGAAAACACTGGTGGGGGAATCGATCTCTCTGGTACTGCGGGGGACCAACATCAGGGGGGTCGTGGAGATGCCCGACACCATCATCGAAGCGGACGAGGGGCAGATCAACCAGGCCTTCAACAACATCATCATCAACGCGGTGCATGCCATGCCCGGCGGCGGGACCCTGACCATTCGCGGCGAAAAGCCGGCCTTTGGCAGCGGCAACAGGCTCGGCCTGGCGGCCGGAGAGTACGTGAGCCTCACCTTTACCGATGAAGGGTGCGGCATCTCGGAAGCCGATCAGAAAATGATCTTCGACCCATATTTCACCACCAAGGCCAACGGCACGGGACTCGGCCTGGCCTCGACGCACTCCATCATAAAAAGGCACGGTGGGCTGATCCTTGTCAACTCCAGCGTCGGCAAGGGTACGTCCTTCACCATCTACCTCCCTGCAACGGTGAAGACCTCCATGCAGATAAACCCGGAACAGCAACCGTCACCGACGGCCAGGAAAGGCGGGTCGGTACTGGTGATGGACGACGAGGCGATAATCCGGGACCTCGCGTCCGAAATGCTGCAGGAGCTCGGCTACGACGTGCGGACCTGCAGCGACGGCGCAGAGGCCATCGAGCTGTACCGGGCGGCCAACGAGTCGGGCGAGGCGTTCTCCGCCGTCATCATGGACCTGACCATCCCCGGAGGGATGGGAGGCAAACAGGCAGCGCAGCATATCATCAAGATCGATCCCGAGGCGCGCCTGATCGTCTCGAGCGGCTACTCGAACGACCCGGTCATAGCGGAGTACGCCAAGGCCGGTTTCTGTGCGACGCTGCTCAAGCCGTACAGCGCCGGTGAAATTGCGCGGGCATTGAGGGAGTCGGTCCCTGCGGAAGTAATGGCGTACCCTGCCCCGCACCCGTTTCCTTAAGACCCGGGTCCCGCCAAACGCCCGTTTACCGCAGCGCCCCTCCGGCGGATGCCTGACCAGCCGCGAAACGCCGCATCATCCCCCCCTGGTCAAACGCCGGACGATATCTTCATGCTGCGGAAATTCGTGCAGCAGCTCAGCGCGGCTCCCCATCTCGAAATCGGCAAAATCGAAGCCGGGAGAGACGGTGCAGCCGACCAGGGCATAGGCACCCGCCCCCGACAGCTCGGCGCCGAACCAGCAGCCGGCCGGCACCATCGCCTGGAAAGCCGCCCCCGAATCCAGGTCACGGCCCAGATCCATCGTCAGGTGCTCCCCGAGCTGGGTGATCACGTGAATGGTCAGCGTCGTCCCGGCATGGAAGTGCCACAGCTCGTCCGACTTGATGCGGTGCAGGGCCGAGATCTCGCCGCGCTCCAGGAGAAAGTAGATCGCCGTGCAGCACGCACGTGGGCCGCCGAATTTCTCCGGAAGGGCAAAAGCGGGGACCACGTCCATGGAGCGGTAGCTCTCGCGGTACCATCCCCCCTCAGGGTGACGGGCAAGCTCCAATCGCCCGACCAGCTCTTCAGCGCTCAATTCCGACAAACGACCTCCCCTCTCGCACACCGACCCAACCCTTGTACCGGTTCCCCATGCCAAGCCTCAACAGCCTGATAGCGCAGACATAAAGGTCCAGTACGGCCCTCATGCATATCACGCCACAGCTTTTATGGCAATTTTTTTGCTTGGCAGGGCGCGCCGGGCAACCAGAATAATTAGAGCACTCCATTGACACAGGACCAGCACCGGGTATACTGGCAAACCTGTTAACCAGCATTAATTCACATAGAATAAATACCCGTCGAAGGGGAGGCACGCGCATGTTGCAATGTCCGAAGTGCGAAGGTAAGAAGACGATACAGTGTCCCACATGCGGCGGGGATGGACATAGGTACTTCGTTCCAGTGCTGGATTTCTGGGAGGCAGACTGCACACAATGCTATGGGGAAGGTACTGTCAAGTGCCCTGAATGTGAAGGGCATGGCGAGGTGTTCCATGCTGTTCATTCACCCATTCTTCGAGCACCGATGGATTCCAATGGCATGTGCGACTCGCATGGTTATCCCGGCACACTGAAATAAGTGAGACGTTTTCAAAGCCACCCTCATCCTTGAGGCCCCTGAGTCACACAGGGGCCTCGCCCGTTTCAGGGCGACCTCCATCCCCCCGTTTCAGTTAACTCGCGCCACATCAACCATCTTTTACGCTCCTGAGGTTTTACCGTTGTTTTACGGTACTTGTGCCATGGTGCAGGGACGCATTTTGCGTTGACTGGCATGATAGCTAGTGCTAGCATCTGCAACAGGAGGGACGGCCATGACTAGACAGCTTAACTTGCGGGTCAGCGATGAGTTCGCTGAGAGTCTGGAAAGATTGTCACGGAGAGTGGGACGGCCGATGGCTGCGGTTCTCGAGTCGGTCGGGACACCGGCAATCGAAGCGGCCGAGGCAGATGCACAATTCGAGGCAGAGACGCTGGTTGCCTGGGAGGAGTATCAACTGACGGGGGAACATGTCACAGCCCCGGCCATTGATGACATGTTCGCCGAGGCGCTGGCCCGCGCCGAGGCGGTTGCAAAGAGTCGTGGAGCATGAGCCGAACCGTCGTCGCGACACCCCTTTTTGCCACTCGTCTCAAGGAGTTTCTCGACGAATACTCCGGACTCGGAGCTGTCCGTTTTGTCGAGCGGTTGCAAAGCGGCTATCGGACCTTGGTGGAAAATGTTGCTGATTTCGAAGAGATCGCGCCGGCACGCCGACGGTCCGTCAGCGGCAAGACGATCACGGTGCGGGAGTATGTCCTGGATGCAGGAGCTCGGGATTTCCTGATTCTGTACTGGGTTCCACCCGACCCCTCGGAACCGGTGTTACTGCTCAATATCAGGATTGGCGGGCAGAGCCGTTTTCGATGGAAGCAGTAGATTTCCGGCTCACAGTGCCCCCCTTTGCCCCGCGCGCCGTCGCTCTCAGTCGGTACGTGGTCTTTTAAAGACAGCGTGATGCTTCCAGAGCTCATCCGATAGGGGGTGTCCCAGGAATTGGACCAGTTCCCACCCCTGTTCCCCCAGTTCGTTCAGCATATGCACCCCATTGTGCAGGTTCGTTTCATACCCTCTCTCGTCATTGAACGGTTCGGTACCGAAGTAGACGATCTTGTACTCCCACACCATGACCCCCTCCTTAGCCTTTTTCCACGCAATTGCCCGGCCTCAACTGCACGAATCAGAGCCGATGCGGTGTCGTCGCGGCAGCGGAGAAATTATATGGCGTGTGACCGCAGTTGCAAGCAGGGGCGATTCTGGTGCAGCGAAGGCCAGTGCCAGGCCGAGGGCGCGGCTTGAAACGGGGCGGAGTCGGGTCAGGATTGGATAATTCGATAACTGCGCGAGAGATATCAAGTTATCCAGTCCTGAACCCACCGCCCCTTCCTGATGTTTCTGGACCAGCGCACTGATTGACCACCGCTCTATTTCGCGGAAATTAACCGGCTGCGCGGCCACTACCCGTAACGACCTGCATCATCCGCGCTTAGACCTGCAATTATGCGCATTTTTGGACCCGGGTCAATTGATGCTATCCGGGCCGTCAATTCTTATTATGTGCAAATGAACCTGCAATCGCAAGTCTGGATCTGCCATCATAAATCCGGACCTTCAATCATCAGCAGGGGGATCCGAATCGTCTGCGGCTGCCTTAATTGTCAACAACTTCTCCGGTAGCAAAGATAATGAACCACCACGAAGGCCTCTCCTTCATATATTATAATTTGCCAATTAGTATTAAACCACTCAAGAATGCCCTGCCTTAGGTCGATATTCGATAAACGTTGTTACCCTGCTGCATGCCTTTGAGCTCTTCGGTCCTTCCGGGGCTCACATGCCGAACAAAGGAGGAAACAAATGACAGTAGAATCTATTGCTGAAACAACGCAATACCTGACGTTCAGACTGGAAGACGAGCTGTTCGCCCTCGACATCGGGAAGGTGCGGGAAGTCCTGGACTTCACCACCATCGCAAAGGTCCCCCAGACCCCGGACTACATGCGCGGAGTGATCAATCTACGCGGCAGCGTGGTTCCGGTGGTGGACATGCGGCTCAAGTTCGCCATGACGATGGCCGAGCAGACGGTCAACACCTGCGTCATCATCGTCGAGGTCGATCTGGACGGCGAAAAGGTGGTGATGGGGGCGATGGCGGATGCGGTTCAGGAGGTGCTCGACCTGGAGCCTGATCAGATCGAACCTCCTCCCAGGATCGGCACCAAGCTGAACACGGACTTCATTCGAGGCATGGGGAAGCACGACGATCAGTTCATCATCATCCTCGACCTCGACAAGGTCTTCACCGTGAATGAACTGGAACTGCAACAAACGCTCTCCAAGGCCGTCAATGAATAGCCCCGAGCCTGCGGGCTTCCGCGGGAAGCGAGGCTGAGATCCCCTGAAATCCGCTCTAGGTGGGTTTGAGGATTAGGTAATGGGACAGACAAGGAGGAGCACTCAATGAAATTAAATATCGGCACTAAATTAATGGTTTCTTTCTGCCTGGTTAGCGTTATTACCCTGATCGTCGGAGCCGCAGGGTACATAGGCTCGAGCAATCTGGGAAACAACCTCTTGGAAATCGCAGCCAATCGCCTCCCCAGCATTTACGGCCTGGAAATTGTTAACGAGGCGCAGACCGCCGCCCAGCGCGGAGAGCGATCCCTCCTCCTCGACCTGACGCCGCAGGAACTAAATCAGGTGCAGGAACGTCTGGAAGGGGTCTGGCCGCGTGTCGACAAGGGGTTGAAGATCTATGAGCCGCTGCCGCAAACAAAGGAGGAGGAGACGATCTGGAAGGAGTTCGTGGCATCCTGGGACAGATGGAAGCAGGACCATCTCAAAGTCCTCGCCCTGATCAAGGCTGGAAAGAGGAAGGAGGCGACAGCGCTCTCCTACGGCGCCGCCAACCAGTCCTTTGTCGTCGCTGAAACGCTGCTCGAGAAGGTCACGACCCTCAACGTGAAATATGCGGACGACGAAAAGGCGAGCGGGCTTGCCCGGATCAAGCAGGTGAAGCTCTTCTCGGTCCTGTTTACGGTTGTTGGCGTTCTCACAGCCATCCTGCTTGGCTTCTTCATCGCCAGGAGCATCACGCGTCCGCTGGGGGCTTGCATAAGGGCGGCCGACAAGATCGCCTGCGGGGAGACCTCGGTGCAGTTGGACACGACTGCGCACGACGAAACCGGGACGCTGCAGCGCTCCATGCAGAAGATGGTAGAGGCGGTAAACATTCTCATCGCCGATGCCTTTCAGCTCTCCGAGGCGGCTGTGCAGGGTAGGCTTGGCACCCGGGCCGACGCCAACCGGCACCAGGGCGACTTCCAGAAGATTGTCGTGGGGTTCAACAACACCCTGGATGCGGTAATCGGTCCGCTGAACGTGGCAGCCGAATATGTGGAGCGCATCTCCAAGGGGGACATGCCGCCGCCGATACTGGATGAGTACAAGGGAGACTTCAACGAGATCAAGATCAACCTGAATCAGCTGATCCAGGCGACCGACACCATCACCGCAGCAGCGAAGGAAGTGGCGGGTGGTAACCTGACGGTACAACTCGTCCAGCGATCCGGCAACGACGAGTTGATGAAGTCACTCTCAGCCATGGTTGCCAAACTCTCCGAGGTAGTGAATTCCGTGAAAGGTGCCTCTGACAACGTAGCTGCCGGGAGCCAGCAGATGTCCTCAGGTTCAGAGGAGCTCTCTCAGGGGGCAAGCGAGCAGGCTTCCGCTGCCGAGGAGGCGTCTTCCTCCATGGAGCAGATGTCCGCCAACATCAAACAGAACGCCGACAACGCCCTCCAGACCGAGAAAATCGCGGTGAAGTCGGCAGCGGACGCGCAGGAAGGGGGAAAGGCGGTCGCCCAGACGGTGCATGCCATGAAGGAGATCGCCGGGAAGATCTCCATAATCGAAGAGATAGCAAGGCAGACCAACCTGCTTGCCTTGAACGCTGCCATCGAAGCAGCGCGGGCGGGCGAGCATGGCAAGGGATTCGCAGTGGTGGCAAGCGAAGTAAGAAAGCTTGCGGAACGGTCCCAGAAAGCAGCCGCTGAAATATCTGAGCTCTCATCCTCCAGTGTCGAGGTTGCCGAGAAGGCGGGAAGTATGCTGAATACTATGCTCCCCGACATCCAGCGGACCGCCGAACTGGTGCAGGAGATCTCCGCCGCCTGTAGGGAGCAGGATACTGGTGCCGGGCAGATCAACAAGGCGATCCAGCAGCTCGACCAGGTGATCCAGCAAAACGCTTCGGCCGCTGAGGAGATGTCGTCAACGGCGGAGGAGCTCTCCTCCCAGTCCGAGCAATTGCAGGAAACCATAGGTTTCTTCAACATCGGGGCGGGTAATTCCGTGCATAGCACTATGCTACAGGTTACAAAGGCCGTATCCAAGCCTCTGGTCAAAAGGATAGCTTCGGTTAACGACCCTCGGCTGACCCATGCCGGCATATCGGGTGCTGCCTTGCAAATGCAACAAAGTGATGAAGCGTTCGAGTCCTTCTGAGTTGCCCGGTCATAAAGCCATCGCACAGCAGTTTCCCGTCAATCGGGTGCTGCTGCGCGATGCAACTGAACTCACAGACGTAGGGGGGGCGGGTTAGGTATTTCCTACAAGGCCACCAGCAGAAATGATAAGGGGTTGGAAAGGCGTTGGAAAGGCGCAGGGACGTTGTTAAGATTTTAAGATTCTACTCAAAACACCTGAAAACTTAAAATCTTAAGAACGTCCCTGGGCAGCACGGACATACTGTCTCGTCATTGAACGGTTCGGGGCACCTGTCGGATCTAGCGGAGCTGGTTGGGCAAGTCGCGTTTTGGCTTACTCAAAATAACCAATGCTATACCACCAAGAATGGCCGAGGAGGCAAACACGAAACGTACGGTCAGGGACTCTCCGAGAAAAATGATGCCGTCCAGTGCAGCGATGACTGGAACGCTAAGTTGGACGGTGGCAGCGGTGGCTGCCTTCAGCGCCGGCAACACAGAATACCAGATGGCGTAACCCAATCCGGAAGCTACTGCCCCCGATGCTATTGCGTACCAAGTGCCAACGATGTCCAGGCTGACACTTGAATGGAGCAATACGCTAAGTAGTACTGCGAAGAGCATGGCACGCAGGAAATTTCCGGCCGTAATCCGGGTGGGATTCCCGGCTCCTTTCCCGCGCAGCGAATAGACAGCCCAAGCAACGCCGGCGATCAACATCAACACAGAACCAACAAGCGGAGGTGCAGACAGGCCGGGGAGCAATAGTCCAACCAGTCCTCCAAGCGCGAGCACAAGTCCGAAAAGCTGTTGTTTCTGAAACTGTTCACCAGCCCAGATGCTATGACCGATCATTGTTGCCTGAACGGCACTGAAAAGTATCAGGGCGCCAGTTGCTGCTGTAAGGCTCATGTACGCGAATGAGAAACCGGCGGCATAAGCAAACAGGGCAAAAGCCGATATCAAGTTGCCTCTTCCTGCACTGTTACTACGAAAGAAACTTGCGATCGTCCATAGCACCACGGCGCCGGAAACCAGTCGAATGGAGGTAAAGCTGGCGGCGTCGATGCTGGTATGCTTGAGCGCGATGCGGCATAGCACCGAATTTCCGGCGAACGCTATCATGGTGAGAAGTGTCAGGAAACAAATTCGCGATGATGACATTTAAATTACCTGGAGGTATTTCGAGCCCGTGACCGGCCGTGAGATTAAGTTTTCTGTCCCGCCAGATATTTTCTGATACGAGCCTCCTCTGCAGCTCGGTATTCTGGGACTCGTTCCTGAACAACCTCTTCGAGTGCGTGCCGGAGTGCTGCGGCTTCAAGATCATGACAGTATGCGGGTGTTCCGGCCTGCTGACGCCAGGAGTTGTCGAGATTGCCACCATCGATCGGGTCGAAACCAAGGTCGTCGACGAGACGAAGCACTGTTGCCTTGCCATCCAATGAATCTCCAAAGACAGAGAGCGCAATCCGGCCTTGCGCTCCTTTCGGCGCCCCCTTCTCGAGCAGGCTCTTGGCGAAGATGTTATTGAACGCCTTGAACACGGGACGTCTGATTTGCTGCGCGACCCACTGGCTGTCCGGCATACCTCGATCAATCGCCTCGATGTGGCCATCTCGAAGCTCCGGATGGTAGTTGCCGGTATCGACCACGATGATGTCGGATGAAACGTTCGCAAACAGCCCTTTCGGAAGATCGACAACGGCCTTTGTGGGAATCGCAATAATCACGATTTCTCCGGCGTTGGCGGCTTCAGTCGCAGAAACTGCCTTTGCACCGATTTCATTCGCAAGATCGATCAGGCTTTCCGGTCCTCGAGAATTCGCGATCGAAACCAGATGTCCGAGTCTAGCGAGGTGGCGCGCAAGCGTCCCGCCAATGTTTCCAGCGCCTATGATTCCGATCCGCATCTGGTTGGGCTCCCCTTTACCTGTCGTAATCAAACTCCGTAGACTACCGTTAATATAGGAACTCCATGCGCCTGAACAGGCATTGTAACACTCATGCTCAGGAACCAAACCCACGTGACTGAAGCGGACTTCTGTCTTATCGCCCTGTTTAGAGATTTGAAACGTGATTTCTGAGCCGTTCCACTCGGTTCTGTCTTCAATAAAATTAAGGGAGGCCTCTAAAACACGCCACACGACTTTTTTGCCAGGAATAAATTCTGTTATCTTCTGTTTGGA
>Ga0209317_1000198_pt1 | contig 82561 bp, 157 predicted proteins | sample RifGroB2_FD_183994 | JGI IMG/M metagenome (GOLD analysis project Ga0209317, IMG submission 183994) | Soil microbial communities from Rifle, Colorado, USA - Groundwater B2 (SPAdes) (version 2) | ecosystem: Environmental > Terrestrial > Soil > Unclassified | place: Rifle, Colorado | collected...
AACGCTACCGTGGAGCGCATGTGGTTGATCAGGCCAAGAGGCTGAAGCCTGCTCTGCGGAGGGTGGTATTTTCCTGTAGATGAACTGGCTACCTGAGTCAGGTACGCGGGCGCCTTCATCAGCGTATAGGCCACGAAATCCTGGATCAGCGGATTCTTGATTTGCTTCAGTTCGGCTTCAACTAATTCGATAATTTCTTCGCTCAATTCTTTTCTGTCTCCTTCACCTCAGCGATCCCGCTGATGAAATCTCGGTTTAGACAAGTGGTTCGCCCGGAGGGAGTTTCGATGGTCACCCACTCGACCGAAATCCCTTTCAGGATTCCTTCGTGTGGGATCTGGGCGCCGTACTTGTCGATCAATTTTACTGTCTTGCCAAACAAGGCTTCGACTCCGGTTGCCTCTGGCTTCTTTCTAGGTGGCATCCTCGTCCTCGTAGTCATCATCCCCTGCATTCTCGTAGGCTTCGTCCTCGAACTGGCGGATGTAGCCCTCAAGTTTTTCTGCGGCAGTTACGAATGCACTCCGGAGGCGGTGAAATTCGGGGTCCTCAATCTCAGACCAATCGCTGTATTCGCGGAGCGCGTAGTCAAAGCCTTCGTAGTCGATCTTGTAAAACAGGTTGGTAAATTCGTTGCTCATCCTCTTCCTCCTCAGGTTCCCAGCACCAGGCGTCTTCAGGAATCACCTGGTCCGATTTCAGTTCACACTCGCCCCCGCCGTAATCGACGGGGGCTATTCTTGTGTACGGGCAATGCGAGTAGCACATCTACTTCACGGCCCTCCACTCGATTACTTTGACCTCGACAGGTTCGACTTCGGTGACCTCAACTTCTTCAGGCCACCACTCGCTGTCGTAATCCCAGTCAGTGAAAGCACTCCCTGACCGGGACTCGACGAGGCTGTAGTGCTTGTCTTCGAACTTGAATACGATTTCCCTGCATTGGTACTTGTAGTCTTGAATCCACTCGCCTTCTTCAACGATCTCGAATCCTTCAGGAGTATCTTCTTCAGTGATGGCGATCATCAGGTCTTTTGCGAATTTTCTAGTTTTCATCTCTCAACTCCTTCCACTTGAAATTGCCTTCGTCCCAGTAGACTTCGTAAGCCGGAACATCCCCTTCCCAGTTTGCCAAAAGCCCTTTCGGTCTCCCACCGCCATTCCAACCAGAGAACTGATAAAACCTGCCTCCTACCCGGAAGACGACGCTGGTGCCCTTACCGTCGTCCCACGACAACTTCAACTCAAGAAGTTCATACCCCTCAGGAACGATCTGACCCGCGAGCGCGATGATGTCGTCCTTGGGAAAATATTTAGTTGGCAATGGGTAGTACCTCCCAACCAGGCCTACAGAATTCGTGATGAACCACTTCGTGTGCGCTCATCCCTGCGACCCCAAAATCCAGTACAGAGACTTTCTCCCAGCCTTCCACCAGGTCGTACATGAATACGTAGTGCTTGCCCTCGAAACCAAAGACGACTTCTTTGAACTGCATTCTGCCTGCAGCAGGTGTGATCTTGTGGTGGTTAGCCTCCAAGATCTCATAGCCGGTGGGGGCAGCCCCGTTGATCAGAGAAATCAGCGTTTCCTTGTTGAATTTTCTAGTTCCCAATTTTTTCTCCTAATACATCTGCAGGAGTCGCTCTAGCGCGATCTCCTCAACGTCGTAGCGGCCCGGAGCCCAGTGAGTCAGAATAGCGAGCCCTCTCCAGTAAGCGTTCAGGCCTCCGTAGGCGTAGGCATCAACATGAGAAAAGAACGCCCCTAGCATACTGATTTGGGTGATGGTGTCTGACCCGTGGCGGTAGTAATTCACGCTCTCGCGACGGTGTGAATGACCGTAGACCACTGATTTAGCCGTTTGCTCAGCAGCCCGGTGAATCGCGTATTTCCCGGTAACCGGTTGATTCGCGGCATTCTGGGGTGCGTGCGTAAAGAGAACGCCTTCGATCTCGATGTTCTCTCGGTACTCCACCACGGAAGTAACGCCCAACTCAGGAAGCCCAAGGTCCTTCACAAGGTCTAGGTGCTCTTTCAGTTCAGGCTTGGTTTCGAGGTAACGGTCTAGCCTGGAACAATGGTTGCCTTTTATGAAGACCACTTCCGGGCGGTAACCCGCGATCTTCTTGCTGGGCTCCAGCAAAAGTCGAAGTGCCTCCTTCCCCGCTTCCATGTCCTCTTTGTACCTGCGCCCCTCCATGACTCCGGATTTGGTCAGGTCCCAGTTACTCAAGGATTCAAGGCTGACCCAATCCCCCAAGGTGATTACTCGATCCGGCCTGCGTTCAGCCATAAGCTGACCCGCCTTCTCGAATCGGGTAAGATCCTGGCCCGGACCCACGTGAGCATCGGGGATGACCAAGGAAGTGCTCCAGCCCTTGTCCGACTTCTTCCCCAAGTACTCCTCTTTCGCAGCGCTCCACCCGCCGAAGACGCGCATGAAGGGGTCCTCGGTAACTCCGAATTCCGCGCGCATTTCTCTTCGAGTGGGCATCTTGTCGTGCCTCTCTTCGAACTGACCTAGCAATTCGAGGAGCTGTTCTTTCGTGTAACTACTCAATTTGACTCCTATTCAGATGTGAATTCATCTGGGCGAAATTCAGAAATAATAAGTTCCGCCCTTGGGTTTTCCTTGTCGATTCCGCCGAACTTGTACTCGATCTGAGGGATGAACGTATAATTGTCGTCCTCCAGGAGTTTCAGTTCAATCAGCGCGTCGTCTGCGAATTTCTGAACCACCGCCCCGATGTTCGCCAGATCGAACAGCCGCTTCGTCGAGTAGAAAATCGTGTAGGTGAATTTGTACGGTGGCTTGCCTAGGTCACCTTCGGCCTTCTCGACTGCCTTAGCTACGATTTCCTTGTACAGGATCTTCAGCGCGTTGCTCTCATGGTGCTGCCAGTTGCGGTAATTGTTGAGGGTCAAGTAATACTTCGGCCCATCCTTCGTCTTCCTCGGGATGGTCACTGTCAGGGGCAGACTAATCTTCAAGGTATGCCTTCAGTTGGTCTGCGATGTCCCCACAAAGGTTGTCGGTGACACTCCACGTGGTTCCTTGCTTGGTGACGCAGTTACCTTTTCCGATTTCAGTGAAGTCGCCGTAGATACGCTCCAGTTCTTCCCTGCTCTCAATCACGAAGTTCACCATAATCGGCTTGAACTCCGCTTCCTCCCTCGTCACTTCCACTTTCATCTTCATCTCCTTTTCCCGTTTCAACTGGCAAAAATCGCCAGCATCCGTCTTCTCTTGCTTCGATCCGGTGCCCCTTATAATGATAAGGGACCATCTCAAGCATCTCAGGTTCCCACGACGATTTCCGCCGCTTCTTGGTCATCACGCCCTTAGCTACGATCCAGTTCCCAACTCCGTTGTGCGAAAAATAATACCTCATGCTTTTGTCGCAGATGGAGCAGATCCCCGCGCCGTGCGACGGAGCATTCGTGCCTCCGCAAAGGGTACATTTTTCAACTCGGGTGTGTTTTCCGTGCAGCCTGTATCTGCGCCAAGGGGCCTTGTCCCAGAGGATTTTCCTGCCAACGCCAATCTTAGTCCCTCCCACTTTCAAGTAGAGGAATTCCAAGAGTTTGCCCTTCACCGGCTTGATGTTGTTGAGTAGGGCGTTGTCCCTCCCCGCGAAGCTGAAAGCTACCCGGAAGAGATCCCCGTTGAACCAAACTAAAAACCCTTTGGCGTTCCCACCTACGTGCCAGAATCGTTCGACGATTCCCACGGTCACCCTGACCTCGACCACATGAGACTCGCCGGTTCTGGCGGTATCCTGGTCGGTCAGAGTGAGGTACTCGCAATCCGAGTGCTCCATGACCTTGACGACTTCGCCCAAAACTTCCTCTTCCTGAAATGCGAGGCCCACATAATTGGGCGTGATCTGCGTGAGTAGGTTGTTATCCTGAAATTTTCGCAGCTTCTCTACTCGCTCGGGAAACGGGGTTGTGGGGTTGCCGTTGAGGGTCAAGGCAAACTCCTTCAGATTGTCGAAGTAATCAACTGGGTGAAACACGATCCTTCCTGAGGACACCCGCCCCGCGTAGCCCGTCAGGGTAAATCGTGGAGTGCCGATGTACTGAAGATCAACCGGCAGAAGTGGTTTCACAGGAACCAATTTTCCTGCATCGCACATAAACGACCTACTTGATCTAGGCTCCCTAGAGACCACCCCTAGCCTCATATCATCAGCCATGACAGCGGAGATAGCGACCGGGTAGTTCAACGCAGCGAAGCTTGTCTGGAGGGCCTCAGGTGCCTTATAAATTTCGAAGGTGTTAACCACACCAAGGTCGAGCGAGGTCTGAATCTCCATGACGGGCAATCCTTTGGTAAAACTTTTTGAAACTAGGGCTAAATAAAATTCCCTGTCGATTTTACAGGTCTTCGCTAGAAATCGAATTAACTCCGACTCCCTCGTGCAGGTCACAGCTTTCCGGTTGAAGAACCTGACGACTTCCAGAAAACCCTCAAAGCTCGCTTCGGAGATTTCTAGTTCCGGGACTGAGTGGTACCTGGATTCGTCGATGGCCTTGAACCGAAAATTCGACATACAGAACCAGCAGGCGAACGTGAGGAGCCATTCGGATTCTTCTGGGAGCTTCAGGACCCCCGCAGCGAATTGCTTTCTCTTTTCCTTGGGTGACCTGAGTTCTACTAGCGAATTCCTGAAGTTCAAAACTTCTTCGATGTTGGAAAGTTCGATTTTCATCAGACTCCGATTTTTCCCGTATACCTCTCCATAGGCGAGATCTGCGTTACGTTATCCTTTTTACCATCCTTGTGCTCCTGCGCGTAATCCAGAAGGTACCGCTGTACCGACTGGTACCAGCCCTTTGCAGTCACTTGATTGAGGTTCATGTGGCCGTGCTTTCCATCTGGCGCAGAACTCCGCATATATTCTTTCAGTTCACCAGATGCCCAAGCCCTTGGTAGGTACAACCACCAAGGCTCCAAGGCCACTGCCAACTTATCGGCCATACATAACCTGGAGGGCTCATCACCGTTTCTTTTAGCTAAGAACCGTGAATGGTTTAAGCAGAAGAAGTACCAACGAGCACCGTCGTAATTACCAGACAAATACCGCAAGAAACGTAGAGGATTCCAACTCCAGAGATCCTTATGGTGGTAATCAAACAACCAGTGCATAATCTTAGCCCCAGCATAGGGATGAAGTTCTCCTTTAGGACCATCCATCTCAGGACAGCCCCAGTAGCCCCAATCATGTACCAGGAACGCCACCCACAGGCGCGGGTCCCACGGGAACCCATAGAGCTTCCACCACGCCAAGGCCACAACAAAAGGATGCCACCACCAGAGATGCACTCCGAACAATAAAGATTTAGTTCCTACCTTCAAATACTCCTCCTATTGCTGAATTGATGTCGTTCCGTCCTCGTGTTTAGTTGCTCTGATCACGCTGTCGTAGGTCATCGCCAAGGCCAACTCGCTGTGGGCTATGGTGAATAGAGCCTTGTTCTGGCCTCTCAGATGATCCAGCACCGCAAAAAGTCCAGCCTTCCCCTCTTCATCCAACGACCCGAAGATTTCATCGAGGCAGAGAACGTTGAAGGAAGAGGAGCCCGTGGCTTCCAAAATTTCCAACGTAGCGAAGAGGCAGGACATCTTGACTCGCGCCTTCTCGCCCTCCGACCAGTTCGCCCACTTGACCGTCTTGTGGGAATCGGTGACCGTGAATTGGACCTCGCCGTCTTCATCGAGATAGAATACGCACGCGATTCTGCCCGAGGTGATCATCTCCGAATATTTTCGGATCAGGATGTTGAAACTCCTCAAGAACCTGTCGATTTTCCTGACTCGGTAGCCTTTCGGCCCGAGGATTCCCAACCAATTCCTGATGTCCTCCAAGGTGCTTTCTGCGTTGGACAACTCATTTCTTGAGGCGGCTAACCTCAATAAAAGGTCGCGGTTGTTTTCCTCGACTTGGCGGTTGAGTTCCTTCCGGGCTCTTGATAAAGCATTGTGGTCCTTCGCCTTGGTGACTTCAGTATCAATTTGGGAAACCTCGTTTTTTACTGAAATCAACTGCGAAGCGACTTCGCCCAGCTTCAGGTCAAGCCCAGCCAGAACCAGAGGATCAGCCTCGACCACAGGACCAACTTCAGCCCTCAACCGGTTCAACTCGTTCTGCTTCTGCTCGAACAGCAGGTGCTCCATCCCGATCCCAACGGCTTCCTGGAGATTCTCCGAGATTCGCCGTTTGCGATCTGCGAATGTGCTGACATCAAGCTGAGCCTGGTTCCCGTCGATCTTGGTGTCAGGATTGGCTTCGAGCTTTTCAAGCTCCTGCGTTTTCCTGGTGATTTCCTGCCAAGCCTTTTGAACGGCTCGGTACTTCGAGAGGGAATCGGAGCACTTGTTCAGGATCTCGTAGCCGGTTTCGATCTGGCTGAAAAGCTCCGCGATTTGTCCTTCGAACTGCGTCGGGTCAACTCCATGACCACAGGTAGGACAGGCGCCAGATTCAGATGATTTTTGAAGGCTCAGTCGTTCGGTCTCGCGCTGGCTTACGTTCGCCTGGGTCTTCGTCCGGAGATTTTCGATTTTGCTGATCTGCTCCTCAGCGAACTCCAGTTCAACTTCAGGAGTCTCCAATCCAGCCAGCTCCTCCCTCAAGGGAACCAGCCGGTCAATCTGCGGCTTGGCACTTTGGTACCTAGCCAAGACCCCTTGAGCCTCTTGCAGCAAAGACTCCGTGGTTCTGAGTTCTTCCTGAAGCTTAGTTGCTCTGCTTTGTGCGTCCTCCTTGGCTAAGGCAGGAACTTGGAAATCCTTCAGTTCCTTCTCAAGTTCCTGAATCTTGCTCTGGGTTGCTTGGTTCGCCTCGGCTGTTTTCAGCTTCTCCGCAAGTTCCAAGCGGTCCCTGGAAAGTTCCAATTGCTGCGCTTTCAAACTATCAACTTCAACCCAAAGCAGCTTCAGTTTGGATTCAAGCTCAGCAACCTCGACTTCCTCCAGTTCAGGCTGAGGATGAACCACGCCCTGCTCCATCAACTCGATGTTTTTCTGGAGCATCAGAATCTTGCCGTGCTTTCCTGCGAGGCCCTTTTCCTTCTCCTTCATCCGGTCGAATTCTGCGTCGAGTTCATCCAGGCGATTAACGCGGGAGATGAATTTTTTCCTCTCTCCGTCTGAGGAGGATTCGAGAAGATTCAGGGAGCTTTTAGGGCTCTGGTAGACGAGGTCCACGAAAGTCGAATAGTCGGTTTCGAGGACCTCTTCGATGAACTTCAGATTGTCCGGGATTCTTTTCAGATGCCGCTTGTGCTTCGCTCCGTTGACCTCTTCATAAATCTCGATCTCGCCGGTTTTCTTCGAGTTCTTGACGTGCCACTCGGAAGCGCCCTTGGTGAACCAGATTTCAATCTCGTAGGGCTGGCCCGTGATCTCGTTATTCACGTCAGCGATCTTGGTGCCCTTCGGGTTCTGGTTGAAGAGGCCCTGGATCAACGTCAGGAAAAGGCTCGTCTTGCTGGCGCCGTTGTTCCCGATGACCGAGTGAATCCCATTCTCGAACCTGAAGTCGAGGTACTTGTAGGCGAAGCAGTCTCTGGCAACGACTCGGGTGAAATTGACTACCACTCCTCTTCCTCCATGCTCCGGCTTGGAGGGTACAATACTTCGTCTTGGTACCTGCCGATGAAGAGGCCGACGAAAAGCGTCTGGAAGGCGAACCCTCGGAGCGACGGGAGGAACATGAAGGGGAAAACCATATCATCCAGGTAGCCCATCAGGGAGAACTCAACGTCGATGCCGAAGAGCCTTAAACGGAGTGAGATCGTTCTGTTGGGCTTGTTGAGTGAGCCGTCGATATCGAATAAATCTTTGAGTTTCAAGCTGCCTCCTTCCAGACCGTCATCATCCGGTCGATTTTATTTTCGTCGTACCCAAGCTCGCCAAGGTACAAAGCCAGTTCCTCGTCGAGCGACCGGTTGGCAATTTCTTCCTGCTCTCCATTTTCCTGAACCAGAACCTGCAAAGCTTCAGGAACCTTCACCAGCTTGACGTTGGCCTGAGGCGCTGAGATGGTCTTCAACTCAGGAACGGTGCCAGTGACCTCGATCCGGTAGAAGTCGGTGTCGTTCAGAGCGGGGAATTCTTCATCCGCTCGAATTCGGATCTGAATTAGTGAAGGCAAATTTGTGGCTAGACGCTCGTACTTCGCGGTGCCTTTGTCAATGGTCAGGAGGAGAACTCCGGTATCGACCGAGGATTGAAACTCCTTGTTGATCGGGTGGTTCGTGTAGACTAGCTTGCCTAGTTCGTACCTGCTGTGAATGTCCCCTACGACCGCAAGATCGAAAGGCTCCAGCAAATGATCGACATCAATTTCCTCCTTGACGAACTGATTGTAGTTGCAGCGGAAATGCGAGATCAGGATGTTTGTGTGCCCTTCTTGAAACTCGAACTGGACTCCTGCGGGTGGAATTTCCTTTGGCAGGTTGCAGTGGTTCATGAAGTGGAGCGAGAAACGGTCGTCAGGAAAATGAGCACTCCAATCGGTGCTTCTGTAATTAACTTGGATCGTTTTGTCCTTGCCCATGTCTAGGTGCTTGAAGGTATCCTTGCCAGGCCCAATCGTACAATGATTCCCGGAGACTAAGTAAACTTCGACCCCCGCCTCACGACACATTCTGAAGAAAATTAATGCAAGCTCCTGCTCATCTAGGTCAGGCTCACATCTCTCAAAAACATCACCTGCGACAATAAGCTCTGCGTGATGGTGAAGGCAGGCTTCAATTAAATAGTCGAAGAGGCAAAAATAGCGTTCGATTTGCCAGGTTGTAGGAGCCTCTCGCCTGAGCCAGATGTGCCAATCTGCGGTACAGATAAATTTTTTAGGCAACTAGCGCCTCCTCGCTAAAAGGTTGATGAACACTTCTGGCTTTCTTGGCTACAACCTCTGCTTCCGCAATTGTGTCAAATCTTCCGAAGTACATATAAGGGCCTCCTCCTGGCTCCTTGACTCGGACCGTCCATTTGCCAGATCTAGCACATTGGGACACCCCACGCACCCCTGACTTACTTCTTTTAGTGGCACCTTTTCTGTTCTGTCCATTTTCAGATTTTGTTGCCAACCTCAAGTTGCTCTTCCTGTTGTCACACGGGTTGTGGTTAATGTGGTCTACGTCGAAGCCTTTTGGTGCGTCTAACAAAAATCTTGACATGACAACACGACTACTGGTACCCGACACCTTGCCATACACGACTACATAGCCGCCGCGTACCGTTAAACACCAATGCAGCCCACACTCTTTTAGTCGAGCAACATCTTCCGTGTCTACCAGAACTACCGCTATATGATTTCGCCCTTTTATCGTTAGTTCCGTAGTTTTGTCATTAATTTCTTCATATTCGTTGGTTACCCTACGACGCATTTCTTGAACTCCATTTCCCTCAAGGGTGTCAGGCTCGAATCGCTAGGCTTGTCGGTGAGGCCGAAGCAGACCAGCTTCACGTCGGTGCTAATAAATCTACATCCCTTGAACAGGGAATGGCTATTTTCTCGAACCTGATACCCAGGAACCACGTAGCCTTCCGTTCTGGATTTGGGCACGTAAGAGCCAAGGATATCCCCTTCAATTATCAGCTTGTTATCCACGACCTTCGCGGAGTCCACAAATCCAACATTGAGGTGCTGATTGAAATCCCCAAGAATCGGAATCTCCTTCCCTTGTATGGCCTCAGCCATCTGGTAGAGAGCTTCGGGCGCGAATCTTTCTTGCCTCAAGTCAACTTCAGTCGAAGCGGCTTCTGCGATGAATCTCATTTAGGCCACCTCGTCTTCCGGGTCCTTGTCGCATCCGAACAAGGTGTCCATCCCGTACTCCTCGTTGGCTTCACAGGCAATGCCGTGGAGGATCAGATCAATCTCTTCGAGGGCATCGGTGTCGATCTCGTCGAAATTGCGAAGGCCGCAGAGACGATCAAGCACGTAGGCGCGAGCCTCTTTGAGTCGCTCCGGGTTGATTGCTAGGTGATAAATTTTGAATTCTTCGTTCATTTTGGATCTCCTTAACTCGTGGAGCCACTGACAGGAATCGAACCCGCAACATCTTGGTTACAAGCCAAGCGTTCTTCCATTTGAACTACAGCGGCTTAAATTAGTGTCCCGTATGAGGCCGGGACCACGCCTACTCCTGACTCACCCAGCACGTCTACCGGCCACCTCTGGAGTGTGGTGGTTGGCCTCGGACTTTCGCCTGCTAAGACGCTTAAGTTTCCGAGGCGCCATAAGTGTCCCTCACGGGACGTAGATTTCCGGTTCCCTCATTACTACTCAACTGCACCGGAAGGTCGTTGAGCTATCCCCATAACCAGCAGGTCTCTGGAGCAGACTTCCACGCGGTCTGCCAGCGCTGCCTGAATAACTACCGTAGAGTACAGGCTCCTCCCCTTTCACACGTTTCAGGTCGCTCATGTTAGGCTTGGGTACAACCACCGAGAACACAGGTTTGAGCTTCAAGCGCCTAGCAACTAGGCACCTCAGAGGCTTGCGCTCCAACTTCGCTGTACCAGCTACCAGCCTTAGCCAAATAAGGCCATGCCCTCAATGACGTGCTACTCGTCCGCGTCTACACCTCCTGTTCTGAGGGAGAAAAGTGAGCGGGGTTATTTCCTACAGAAACGCCTGCTTCATTTTCTCAGCGAGCCTGGTTGCTTCCAGACTTTCACCAAGGTGCTTCTCGCGAGCATTCATCAGATCCGAAATCTTGGCTTCGATGCCTTCTGCGGCAGTGTCGTGCTTCGAGGAATGGGCCTCAAGTTCACGGATGGCCTTCTGGAAGGTACCCATGATTTGGTCGATGGTTTTACATTTGAGGAACAATTTATTCTCCTTTTAGTTTTTGGTTTTAGTCCTTAATCACGTCCACGGTCTCCTGCATGAAGAACGTGGTCACTGAGCTGATCCAAATCAGGGCGAACATCGTCCCTACAACTCCCCAGACCCAACCTGCTGCCTGTAGCCGGTCCAGGAGGAGCCAAGCAACAATAGTCGGTACGGTTGGGATTCGCACAGGGATCTGCTTGTAGCTGATAACTTTTACTGATTTCATTTTGTCTCCAGAACAACTCCGCAGGCCAGGGAGGGCCTATACCTGCGGAGTTGCTCACTTTTTAGAATACGATGTTGTCGAAGTCGGCGTCTTGTGCTCCTGCACCCAGGCCACCAGAATTGCCAGCCCCTTTACCCTCGATGCTCATTCCGGGAGGAAGAGATTTCTGCGCTTCTTCCTTGCGGGTAGCCGAGATCAACTTGCGCTGGGACTCGAAGCCCCTTACGGACTCGTCAACCGCCTTAACGGTCTCGGTCAGCAGCTTGCGCTCTTCGAGGGGATACGGGCGATCCTTCTGGAGAACCGGAGTGATGATCCAGTAGACGTTGGTGCCGTTGATCTGCTGCTCGGTGGTCAAGAGGGTCGGGAAGAAGTAGAGGGGAAATTTCCCCGCCGAGTCCAGGTACTGTTTGAAGGGCAGGAAGCTGGTACCCTTGAAGTACATGATCGCCCCTTTGGTCTCCTCACCTACCTTGACCTGCACGAAAACCTGATATTGACACGTACACTTTTCGTCCTTGAGCACGTTCTTCGCACGACGCGGGCAGGTTCTGGACATGCACTCGTGGCCCAAGTTGTCACCTACGGCTTTCTCGCCTGGATCGAGCACGAGTTGGCTCTGGCAGATGTGCTTCTTGGCGTCCTTGACTTTCTCAGAGTCCGGGAAGAACGAGAACTTGGTCCCGAATTTCACGATGGTGATCTCAGGATTGGCTCCGCAGTCGATGCCGATGTCCTCGATAATCGTGTTCTTGCCTTCTTGCTTCGTGATCTGGTTGTAGACAAAGTTCCCCATCGGGACGGTGTTGCCTTTGGTGTCCTTGATCGGGTACTTGTTGACTTTGAGAGTCGGGGTCTTATCGAACGAAGTGTTGGTGGCCTGCCCGGTCGCACCAAGAATTTCCCTGATCTCCTCTGGAGTCATGCCTTCAAAAAGGTCTGCGAGGTTCACTGTTGCTGCGTTAGTTTTTTCAGTTGCTTTTGCCATTTTGAGATTTTCCTTAAATAATTTGAGATAGTTGGGTTCCCTCCCTGATTTTTTAAATTCATTTGTGAATTGTTGGTGGAAAAGAGGAGCCCTCTTTGGGAGGGCTCCGATCAAAACTACAGCGCATCTACCATCGCCCTAAGCTGCTCAAGGGATGCACCTAGGAGCTTCTCGTCTTCCTTCTGCGCGATGATCGACATGAGCTTCTGCTTCTTCTCCTTGGACTCCTTGACCTTCTCTGCAGCCTCGGCCTCGTTCAGTCTGACTTCTATCACGCGCTTGATGACCTCGAACTTGAGTTGGAGCACGGCGTCGAGGTTTTTGCTCTTGACGACGAAGCTCTCGGTGTCGCTGTCCTTCAGCTTGCGATGCAGGTCCTTGGCGATGTTGTCGAGGCAGGCGCCGTTGTTGACTGCGGTGAGCGGGAGGTCCCACAGGTCCTCGGTGCTGAGGTTGCCCTTGGGAGACTCGAAACGAATTTTCATCCTGCTGGCTTTTTCGAACATTTTTCTTCCTCCTAGAAGTTGATTTTGAGGGTGCGGGTGAAGCTACCCTTGACTCTGCAAAGTACGCTGCTGCGCTGCGTTGAGGAGAACCCGATTCCACTGAGTTGGTTCTCGGACTCCTCGACCTTCATCTTGGAGCCTACGACCTCGAAGACCTTCCGGTGCGCGTTCAGTTCCTCGTTCAGGAACTCGTTGTAGAAGCCCCGCGCCTTGCCTTCGTTCACGCACTTGTCGAGCATGAAGAAGAAGTGCTTGTTTCCTACGCCATGCCCGTCCCAGTGGTTCGGGGAGTGCATGAGGACGTTGACCTTGTGGAAGGTCTGCGTCGGGAGGCCCCATACGACCTTCGATGTCTGCGAAGAAGGCAGCGACTTGACGATCTCGAATCCGTCCTTGTGGCTGTACTTGATCTGGGCGACTTCGACATAATCCCTGGGGTGCATCACCTTGGGGTACGCGAAGTTGTAGGTGGTCCCAGCGAACTCGATCTCGACTTCGAAACCGAAGTTGTCGCTGTTGCGCTGGGAGAACTGGTGGACCATCAGCGTATAAACGCCCTCGCGCATCTGGCGCTTGTCGGAGTAGTAAATATTCTCCGCAGGATCGGTCCTCATCCCGTCTGCGCCGTTTGCGTCCAGGTCGAGGCACCCACCATTCGGAGATAGCCTGCGGCGGTTCGAGTAGTAGATCTTGTGGCCGTTCGGCTCGATCATGTGGAAGTCGAGGTCGTCGGTATTGTTCCACGCCAGCCTGCAGCAGAGGTCGCCTTCGACCTTCCCACCAGCCTTCTTGACGCGCTCCTTGATCGAGTCCGTCATGTCGCCTGTGTACGACCACGAGAAGTTGTTCGGCCACTTGAACATGCCCTTGGCGTCAGAGTCGATGGGAGCGATCAGGCTGACCATGTTCCCGGCGTGCTTGTTCTCAAGCAGGATCTCCAACGACTCCACCTTCGGTAGAACATTGGAGATAAATTCTGCGATCCCGATTTCTTCAACTCGGTCGAAACTTTTCATGTTCTCGGGAACAGCCCCAGCCAACTCCTCGAACACATTAGTCATCCGCTGCTTGGATTCCCTGTTGGCGAACAGGATGTTGTTCACGGTGATGTCTTCCATGACCGCGTACCTGCGCTGGAGGGCAGAGGTTAACCCGAGTTCCTCGATTGTCCTCTGCGCCTTCTCGATCATGCCCTTGGTGATCAGAGCGCTGGGGCGCTTGTAGTTGCTAGGCGCCACCTTTGCCTCGAACGATCCTACAGACGGCTCCAGGTCCTTGCCTTCGGAGAGATCCACCAGCAAAGTCCCGATGACCGTGCCTCGAATTTTGGAGACAGACTGGGGCACGCTCTTCACCCGCGACCAGCAGAAGATGTCGTGCTGCGAAGCCGGAAGCTTGGCGAATTCCTTCTTCAGCTTCAAGAAGCTCTCCACCGCGAACTTGTGTTCCTCGCCCCGGTACAGCGAATTCTGCGCGATCAGCTCCAGCACTGTGTCGATGGAATCCAGAGAGATTTCCTTGAGGCTCCTCAGGAAAACGTCCTTGGTGCTCCTGGACTCAGACAGTCTGGCGCCGATGTCGAGCCCTTTGACCACTCGGTCGGTCGGGATCTTGATGTAGAAGTGCTCCCAGGTAAGCATTTCTCCCGAATCCGTCTGCTGGAAGTTTTTGTCAACCCCGGCTACGGACTCAGGGTGGAGGAAGATGTTGCTGATTTCGCTGGATTTAACCAGAGTGGAAAGCGCGTCCGAAACTACCTGATAGAAGCCGCCGGGCTGGGCGTCCCAGATACTGACCACTTTCCCGTCGATGATGGCAACTACGTCGCCAACCGCTCTGATAAAGGATCGACAGCAGGTGCAATCGTGCTCCGTGCGTTCTTTGTAGATCGGATCGGTGCCTTCTGGGAAGCTGCTGAGGTAGGTCTCCCAGAGAAGATCCTTGGAAACCTCGGCGCGAAAAAGCTCGTGCTGCTTCATCACATCGAACTGCTTTTGAACCGCTACCTTGAAATCGTTGAACATCTGATCCTCCTTTTGTTTTGTCTTCAATCCATATTTGAATCCTAATTCATTTCTGAATTATTGTCAAGCTAAAAATTCACTTCTGAATACTTTCTGGTGAAAAAGAGGAGCCCCCTCCTAGCCGAGGGGCTCCTCACAACTTCTGCACCTAGTTTGCGGCTATGCACAGCACTACTGTGTAACCGGGGACCACATGGACTTGAAATTCACAATAATCTACTTCGGCCTAAATGTCAAGCAAAAAATTCACATCTGAATATTTATTTGACGATCATCAATTTTTCTGAAGCACGCGTATACGCGGTGTAGCGCCAGCGACGGTGCATTTCCTCATCGTTCCCGAACAATTCCTCAAAGACCATAATTTTCGGCGCCTCTGAGCCCTGAAATTTGTGGCAGGTCAATGCGTAGCCGAAGTCGAACTGCTCGATGCCTCGCTGGTAATATACAGAACCACCAAGGAAAACCTGATCGTCGATATCGAGACATTCGTAGGCAACCCCGTCGTCGTTCGTGAAGTCCAGGTAGCGACCAACCGAGTCATAATTAACGCACGTCCCGAGCATCCCGTTGACGAGCCCCATCTCGTTATTATTTTTCAGACAGATGAGCTTATCGCCGGGTGCAGGGAGATCGCCTTTAAATCCGAGTAATCCCCTGATTTCCTCGTTTAATTTCCTTCTAGTATTGTTGAACCCGCAGATCACCTGATCAGCGCTCAATAAAAATTCATCAGCCACGCGGAACCACGGGATCACGAAGCACGTATCTCCGTGCCTCCCGTACCCGATGTCCTCCCCAATCCGGATCGAGTGAGCCAGGCGAATAATCGGGTTGTCCATCGCCTGGCGGTGGATCGTCTCCAGTCGATAATCTGGGTTGAGCATCAGGTTCGCCTGATCCTTGGACACAGGAGGAAGCTGAAAGTGATCACCGATGTAAAGTACCGGAATCCCGTAGCTTTCCAGATCCAACTTGATCGTGCTACTCACCATTGAGGACTCATCGCAGATGATCAGCTTGACCTTTTCTAGTTCCACGAAGGACCTTCGGCAAAACGTGACTTTTCCTTGATCGTCAATTCGGGGCCGGTAAATCAACCCGTGGATCGTCGTAGCTGGCAAGCCTTTTTTACGAAGGACCATCGCCGCTTTGCCTGTGTAGGCGACGTGGCGGATGTCGTGCTCTTCTAGCTTGAGATCATCGACGATGAAATTTACTAGCGTCGTTTTGCCGGTGCCTGCGTAACCACCAAGGACGAAGGTTTTGGATGTGGAGTCGATGGACTCGAACCAAGTTTTAATCGCGGTGACAGCGCCAGCTTGCTCGTCGGTTAGGGTTATTTCGGACAATTAGAACCTCCCTGAGAAGGGCTGGAGCCAGAAGTCAGCTTTTTCTGCAGCAGCGACTTTTCCACATTCGAGGAGCCATTCCTTGACTTCGTGAACGTCAGGAGAATTAGGGTTCCCGAAATCCTCCAGATTCTCCTTCAGGTACACGATCCCCTCGACTCCAAAAATCTCCATCTCGACTTCAGGCGTGTGGTGAAGGTCAGCCAGCTTCAGGTTCCTGTAGGCCGTCTCGAAATTCTCCTTGAGCCCTTCCTTCACCTTCGCAGGCATCCTCGAAATTTGAAGCGAGTCCAATTGCTTCTCGACTTCCTGCATGGTCCCACATTGGCGAATCATCTTCAGGGCGAAGGTTTCCCCGAGGCCTTTCACGGTCCAGTAACCATCGGAGGTGTCACCCGACAAAGATTTTACGTGAGCGAACTGCCAAGGCTCGATCTCGTACTGCTCCTGGAAGGCCTTCAGGTTCAACCAGAGTTTGGGCGGGATCTTCTCGCCTTGGCTCAAGGGCATAATCATGGGCTTTGCGTAGCCCGCTTGTGCCACTCCGGGACGGAGGAGTTGTAGCATGTCCGCGTCGGTGCTCAGGACCATCACATCGAATTCTTCGAGGTCAACGTGGCGAACCACGAAGCTGATCACGTCGTCAGCCTCCACCCCTTTGACCGAGAGGCAGGGAATCCCCATTTTCCTCGCGAGGTCAACGCAGTCGGGCATCTCCTCGTTCCTGAATCGAGCGTAGCGAGCGAGTTCAGCCGCGTCCCATTTTTTCCTGGTTTCCTCTCGGTTCGCCTTGTAGCCTTCGTAGATGCCCAGGCGGTACTTGGATTTCCCGCCCTCGCACGCGAACACAACTTTGTGGACCTTGAACTGCTCGACGATCTTTTTGATGTCGCTGAGGAAGCTCCAGGCTTTGTCCGGGTTCTTGAAATGGTACTGGCTGAAGAAGGAGTTGGCGAAGTCCACAAGGAGGATTCGTTTTTTCAATTGGACCTCCCCAGCATTTCCTCAGCTTTCTTCCTTCTTGCCAATTCAGCCTCCTTTTCCAGCACCAATTCGTGGACCTTCGCGATCACCTTTTCTTCCGAGTAATTCTTGTGGGTCTTGCCACAGCGGAGGCAGACTTTGGATTCTGGTGAACTGGGGATCGCCCGAGACAACCCACCGTGAAACGGTAGGAACTCGAAGAGCACAATTTCGTCGGACTCCCTTTTCCAATAAAACCAACCATCCTTTTTTTGCTGCCCACCAAAACCCTCGCGGGTCAAGAAATTACCTACCAATTCCCAGAGCAATGGTGCGTCATTCAGAACCTCCCAGTCATGCCAACCAATTTTACAGAGATTCATTTTCTAGCCCTCGATATTCGTGCTTGTTTTGTCATCCCGCAGCCGCAGCCACACAGGGAACCTCAACGAGCCATCAGCCGTAACTTCCTGGCCTGAGACCTCGCCTATTAAACCTACGAGGCGCCCACACAAATGCTCCACCCACATTTCGTAGCGTTGAGCGTCATCAAATCCAGTTCCGCAGTCAGTCTTGATAGTCCCGCAGTCCGACGCCATTTTGACGCCGCCGAGCATTCCTTGGTACTTGCCCTCGCCTTCGTAGGCTCCTACGATTCTCAGGTCTAGGGTGAAAAACTCCTTGACCTTGAGCCACCGCCTTGACCTTCCGAAGTCGTAAGGCCCTTCCATCTCCTTGACAATTAATCCCTCGCCAGGGCCACACGAATACTCCACCTCCTTCCCCTTGGAATTCAGAACTGAATACTTCTCGCCGCCTTTCGTCCTAACGCGGTGGAAAAGCTCCTTCAATTCTGCTTCGTTATTCGCGATAGCGTTCGGCAGCAGGATCAGGTTGTTGAAGGGCTGCTCCTGGCGCTCGAAGAGGGAGGACAGTTCGAGCTTTCTGTCTGAAAGAGGCGCCGACTTCTTCTGCTCAAAGAAGGTTTCGACGGGCAACAAATCCCAGCAAAAAAATCCAAGGTACTCCCTCACTTCGGCAGCAGTCGTGGCTTCGTTCTTGAGCAGAGCTTTGCCTCCCTCGTACACCCAGTTCCCGTCCTTGCACTTCAAGAAAGTTTTGTTGTCCGGATTGAACCTCTTCGCGAGAATTTCCCCGTCGAGAACAAAATCCGTTCCGGGTCTCAACTTCAGGATCTCCGCAGCGATCACTCCGCGCTCATCGAATTCATGCCCTTCCCTACTAAAAAACGTCACCTTCTCGTCTTTGCAGACCGCGATACAGCGAAGGCCGTCGAGCTTCTCTTCTACTAAAACGGGATACTTCAACGTAGGCCAGAGATTCTTCGGCGTCTTGCCTCCTTTGTAGATCGGCTGGGCGAGCATCACGTCGAACGTCGGAATCAATTTGGGAAACGCGGCATTGATCGTGGATTCATCAATACCCGCTTTCAGATCCCTCGTGACAATCCGCGAAACCCACATCGCCCCGGTTTCGGTACATTTTTTCATCAGATTTCTGATCATATTCTTCGCAGCAGTCGATCCGGTTTCATGCTTCGCAAGTAGAAGGAGAAGCTCCTCCAGATCCTGCGTGATGTCAGGCTGAACCTCGTTGTAGGACGAGGGGAACTCGATCTGCTTGATTCGGTAGGTGATGAACTTATTGTAGGTCAAGCTCAAGAGCTTCCTGAGATTCGGAGAATCGTTCCTTTTTAAAATCTCAATCTTCTCGTTTCTTGAAGCAGTTTCTTGGATTTGCTGAAAAACTTCGAACTCTTTCAAATTTGTTCCTCCCTCTTAACCACCGCTACCTGCTCGGGGAATTTATAGAAGATATCCTCTTCGACACTCGACTTGAGCTTGACCTTGTGAGGGGTAATCCCTAAAATCTCAGCCACACAAAGCGAATACAGGTAGCCATTTACGTTCGTCACCACTTGTTGCCCGACTTTCAATTCGTTTCCAACTACGTCTTTCATTAAAAGTTCTCCTCCATAAGCTTCCTCCTTTAGCATTCCACGATCACATCCATAATCCGCTCCCAGAACACCGCTTGTCCTGTGTAGGGGCAACAGACTGGAAGCTCGGGATTTTCGTCGTCTACGTCCAGGACGCAGAGGGCATCACAGCAATCACAGATGAACTCAGTCATTTACGCTGCGTCCTCCATGTCGTCCTCAGATTCCTCCGAGTCTTCCTCTTCGCTCTCAGCCAAAGCGACCCACTCAAGATCGAACTCCTTCAGGTCTGCCCAGGTCTTGCCTACCTCAGCGTCAGCCTTCATCGGGAAGTCCGCAGTCAATCCCTTCGGCCACCTGCTGAGGTGCCTGACGATGAATTCGTGCGCTTCGGAGATCATTGAATCCGGGACTTCCATCTCACACGAATCGTGGATGACGTTGATGATTTTGAAGGGCAACCCACGCTCGTCGATCTCGGCCCACATGTTGACCAGGCTCTGGAGCATCCCGTCACTGGCTACCGACTGGATGATAAAGTTGTTGGCTTGGCGTTCAGCCCTAGCCCGCAGCCCTTCGTCCTCGGAGTCGATGTGAGGAACCCGCCGTTTCCTTCCAGAGACTGCTACCGCGTAGCCGTGCTCCCTAGCGAACATCACATTTTCCTGAAGCATCTGGCGGATGCCGTAGTGCTTCGCGAAATATTCCGCGAGATTCTTCTGGGCCTCTTCAACGGAGATCCCAGCGTTCTTCGCAATCAAGGCAGGAGCGGCTCCATACAAAGCGGCGAATCCTAAAGTCTTGGCGATCTGGCGGTAATTGTTGTACTTCTCCTTGACCTCATGGACTTCGCAGTCGAGCTTGAAAACTTCCCGTGCCGTATTCGAGTGAGGATCGAGCCCGTTCTTGAAGCCCTCGACCATCGCAGGGTCCTTGCTGATTGCTGCGGTGATCCGCAACTCAGCGTTGGAGAGGTCGGCTACGACCAGAGAAGTTCCCTCTTCTGAGATGAAGCATTTTTTGAGCTTCTGTGCTTCCTCGGAGTGCATGGCGATGTTCTGCATGTTAGGGGCTACGCAGCTTATACGTCCGGTCTTTGGTGAGGCTACACGGAACGAGCAGTGAATCCTGCTGTCCACCGAGCGGTTGATGATTGCCAGCACGTAGGTGCTGAGCATCTTCTTTAGCCCCTCCATCTCCTTTATGACCCGCAAGGCACCAACATCAGGGAATTGTTCGGCCCAAGCCAGGAAGCTCTCTTTGTCCGTCGAGTACTCGCCCTTCTTCGTCTTTTTTATCTGCGGGAACTTCAGCACGTCCTTGAAGAGGAACCGCTTGTGGTTCACACTGTTCACGAGGAAAACCAGAGGTTTCTTCAGTTCAGTGATCGCGTTCTTGCGCTTGGCGTTCTCCTTCTCAAGCTGGACTCGGGACAGAAGAGCAACCGCCGTCTGGATCTCAGGCAACGTCTTGAGTTCCTCACCAAGAGATTCGATCCTTTCCTCAAGCTCGGCTTTGTATCGCTCAGCTTCGGGAAGGTCCACCTTCCAGCCACACTGCTCGATCCTCGCCAGGGCGTAAGCGTAGGTGCTCACGTCCTTGAAAACCTCAACTTGCTCCTCGATCTCCAACTGCTTGTCGAAGTAGTCCGCAAGTTGGATCGAGGCATCCACGTCCATGCAACTATAAGGGAACAGGACTTCCAGCGGGATCAAGTCGTAGGTGAAGTCGGTTTTCTTGATCTTGTGCTCTTTGCAGTACCTGGACTTGAAAAGCTCCAGCGGGGCATCGTAATCCCCGAAGCCATCCAGAAGAGTGGCCGCGCAGTACTTCAGCGAGTGAGATTCCCTGTTCTCGTCGCAGAGGAAGCTCGCAATTAAAACGTCGTAGACGTTGTGCTTGCAGAGCTTGGTCTTGTACTTGTACGCGAGGTGCTTGAAGTCGAAGTAGATGTTGGCCCCGATCTTCATTCTGGAATCGTCGTCGATCAGGTCGTTGCACCCAGTTACGATTTCGGCCCACTCTTGCGCGGTCCAGTTCCCGTGGTAATCCGGAGTCGGAATGCAGTAGCCGTAGTTAGCCTTGTGCGAGAACTGAATCGTAAGCACTTTTCCTTGATTAAACTGCAGCGCAGAAGTCTCAATGTCCAGTGCGTACCGGAAAACGTTCTCCTTGTAGAAGGCGTAGAAGGCCCTGAACTTTTCGATGGTGTCCACGAGCGTATAAAATCTAGGCTCGCGTTCTTCCTCGATCAGTTCAGGGAACTGCATTTCCCTCTTAGCCAACTCCAAGCACGTCTTGATCGTCCCTACGATGTCCGGGTTGTGCTTCACCATCGAGTAGGGTGGAATCGTCAGGGCCTTCGTCTGGTACTTCTCGCACTGGATGATCCTGCCGTAGAACTTCGAGGCACCCTTCGAACCCATGCAAAGCTCGAAGGCTTTGGCTGTAGCGAAGAGCAGGAGGTTCGGAGCGTAGGACCCAATGAACTCGTCTACGTACTCGGCCTTCTCCTTGAAACCTGCTGCCTTTCCGTCTGCGTAATCCGACAGGCAGATGACCGAAACATCTTCCAACTCGATCCCAACTTCGGTGAGGCCCTTCAACAGATCCTTCAGCCCATACTTGTTGATAACCCCGCTGTCGATCCAGTCCTGGTGCTGTGGCTGGTCGTAGATGACCAGTACTTTATTATTTGGTGCTTTTCTTGGTGTGATCAAACCTCGCCATCCTCCCAGCAACTTGCGTGAACCAACTCTTTCCGACTACCAACCCGAAACCTAACCGCCACTTTCCCTGAAATAACTTCCCCTGACTTGCTTCGATTCGAGCGACCGCCTGTGACGACCACGAGTGCCCTCACCACGGCTTTGTCCTGCTCCTTGAACGGCTGGTTACAAACCGCGCAGATGTTATGAAATCCTCCTGCCATTTCTACCTCCCATTCAGATGTGAATTTGTTTAGTCGCAGATAAACGTGCCGTCTTTGCGGCCCTCATCCAGGCGAGCCTGCCCTTCCACTTTGGTCTGCAAGCGAGGCCACCACAGCCCGTCCGGTACAGCCAAGCCGGTCATCATCCCAACTGGGAGAGGCACGATGAAAAGGTAATCCTCGGTGCAGTGCTCAACGGCCTCTTCCTCGGTCTCGAAGAGCCCTTCCAGCATCCAGCCGTTTACCTGCCCATCGTCTGCGATACCAGCCATGTGCTGACCCACCGCGTACATTTTCCTGATCTCAGGATTTTCCCACCATTTCATTTTCGTCTCCTTAGAAATCCCACGCTTTCTCTTCGATCTGAGCGCCCTTGCTCCGCAGGAACGGAATCAGCACGTCCTTGAAGCAATTAGGGCAAATGTCTACGTTCAACTCGGTGCCCCAGCCTCCCTCCGGATAACTGGAGCCGTCCTTCTGGCGAACCGTCACTTCTACCTCGACTTCGTTCACCTCCCAGGAAGAAGACTCCCAGTTCCCGCGCTTGGCTACCGCACCGCAGAGATCGCAGGTGGTTTCTGCTAGGTAAGTCTCAACTCCGGTTCTAGGCCGAGTTTCGTACTTCTTCATTTTTCGTCTCCTTTAGGCGTGAGCCAGCGGCTCCCAACCGAACCGGCTCATCCGCTGCAAGTACTCCATCTTGCTCTTGTAGATTTCTAGGCTCGCATAGCAAATCGAATCCCCCAGCATTTCATCCCTGACGAACTTCAACTCGATCTTGTCCCACCAGGCGCAATCAGTTACGTCGTACTCGCAGCAAAAAACCCTCCCATCCTCCAGGAGCACGTCGATGTCCACTTCTTCAGGGCCATACGAGCAACGAAGAATTTCCACCCCACCAAGCTCTCGGATAACCTCTTCAAGCACCGAGGAATACCTCGCACCCTCCGTTGCTTCTACGATGTCGAGCATTTTAGTTCCTCCCGAGGAAGATGAAAGTTTGGTGCGCGTCTTTGCAGAGGGCACGGTAGAAATCTTCTACGCGAATATCCTTAAACACCAGCCAAGGCTCGTCTACGTAGATTCGGTTGAATCTTTCAGTCGGGTAAGGAAGATTTCCTGTGGTCCAGTACACCTGTGCGGGAGTTGCTGAGTACTGAAGGGCTTGCTCGTAACCGCCCACCACAATCAGATCCCCTGCCTTCGCTCTGTCCTTGATGCACTCGGTCTTGCCTGCACGTCGGTTAGGGTTCACATGAACCGTAGCAATATCCATCGCGTAACCCACAGGCCCTAGCACACTGAACCACTTTTCGTCCTTGAAGCGCTCCCGAAACTGCTCATTCGCCTCGACCAGCAAATCCACCGCACAACAAAATTTTTCGTAATGATCCAATTTTTATCCCTCCGGTTCGTACAACTCGTTTCCACATTTCCCCTTCGCGTTGAAAGGGCATTTCCATTTTTTGCACTCGGCACCGAACTCGATCTTGAACTCCCAATTTTCGAGGAGACAGGTGGGGAGCTTGATGGTGCCTCTGCCTGCCAGAGCAAGCTCCAGCCTTTCCCTATCGAGATCCCCAAGATCGTCTCCGGATTCGTAGTACACCGACAAATCAGCCATCGTCACCTTGAACCACGGAGTCAACGCCGCGCAGATCTTCTGAGCCGCTTGGCACCCAGCTTTGTCGGGATCTGCGACGTAGCAAATCTCCTCAGCGCCAGTAGAGAGCAGCATCATGATTTTGTTAGCGCTGAAGTTATTTACGCCGAAATAACAAATTGCCGGGAACCCCATCGAGTTGGGCTTGATCGCGTGGAACAAGCCCTCACCTAGCAGGATCATCTTCGGCTTTTGTTTCTTGACTAAATCAATTGGAAAAAGCCAATTGTGCCGACAGGTGCTGCCCTTGTTCCTTAAATAGCGAGGCTGCTCATCTCCAAGCGCCCTGGCATCAACCCCGACGAGCTTCCCGTCAACGTAAATTGGAACTGCCAGGCGGTTCGAATACCTTCCCCTTAAAACTTTGACCGCCCCGATCTCCTGGTAGAAGGAAGCAGGAATTCCTCGGTAATCTTCGTCCCAAATTTCCCCACTCGGAAAAAATATTTCAGGAGCCTCCTCGACAACCGGAACTTCCTCAGTCTTGCTCAGCCTCGACAAAATTCCTCGTAGCCCGAGCCCAAGCTCCTGCATTTCGTCCAGTTCTTCACCGAGGAGCCATCGGTACATCCCAGCCTGATTTAGCTTAAATCCACAAGACCAGCAGTGGCCCACCTGCTTCTCCAAATTAATCTGGAATGAGGGCCTCCCGTCGATTCCGCCTGCGTGGAGGTGCTGGTGAGGACAGGTGATTGAAATCTCCATGCCCCCTTTAGCTTCGTAGTCGATGCCCCTACTTTCGAGCAGATCAAGGATTTCCATCACTCAGGCCGATTAAAGAGGACAAAAAGTTCCTCGGCGTCAAGCTTCTCAAGCGCCTGCTTGTCCCATTCCCAGTCATCTTCCCCACAGAATTTTGCTAGTTGCTTTTCCTCCAGCATCGCTGCGTCGGTGGTGCTCAGCATCCCCCTTCCGATTACCGCTGCGACCAGCATTTCCTTGATGTCGCTCACCTAAACCTCCCTCATCCACAGCTCCACCAATTGCTCGGTGCTTAGCGCTCCAAGGGCTTCCTTGTTCCACTTCCAGGAAAATTTGTCGTTGAAAGTAGCGAAGCCCTTATCCTCCATCAGCCTGGCGTCCTCCACACTCAAGAACGCCTTGCCCATCACCGCGTCTAAAACGAGTTGCTTGATTTGGTTCATGCGGCCTCCTTTTTAATTCACTTCTGAATTTGTTCAGCCAAACCTAAGACTTCAAATACTTAACTAACTCATCGACCGTCGTAATCATCCCCGGATCTTCCCATTTCATAGCAACCCCGTTCAATTCGAAGTACCTCTTCTTGAACTCCACAGGGTCCAAATGCGAGCAAACTAAAGTCGGCTTGCCTTCCGTCCTTCGGTGCTGGATCAGCATCTGCAAGACGGATTGAGAAAAATCGGTGGTGTACTCCGTCCCGACCATGTACAGGCAAAGCAACTCCGCTTTGTCGGCTGTGGTTGCTACGTAATTATTCTGATCCCACTTTTTGATCTCTTCGAGGAGCTTCCCGAAACTCACCATCTTCGCATCAACTCCGGACTTGATAGCCGCTTTGATAATGTTCGAAGCCGCCTGAAGAGCTGCGGATTCAAACCCCGAGTGGAAGTAGAGGACCAGCGGCTTGTTCAGGATCTTGCCGACAGCACCCAGAATCAAATCGTAGGCGTTCACGGTCTTGACCCCAGCGACCGGAGTTTCGTCATTCCGGATGTACGGGACTGGCACTCCGGAGGCTTTCAGCTTTTTCTCGAAAAACTCTAATTCTTGCATGAGGCTCCAAAGGTGCTGGTCGATTTTCTCAATCAAGCCAGGTAATAAAATTGGGACCTCAGTGAGGTCCCTGTAATTTTTAACTATAACCCTTAGGTAGGGCAGAGGGATTCTGAGGTGGTGCTTGAAGATTGAATGTTGATTCCATCCGAGGTAACCCAGCGGCTCGATTGGGGATTTGTTGTAGTTAGCCCCTGCCAAAGTAATTCGCCACAGCATCCTCTCGGGAGATCTCCAGCATCTTGAGGCAGTGCTTCAGGAGCTTCTCGTCAACAACATCTTCCTTCCGGCAGAATTTGCAGGAGGATTCTGCATAGGGGTCTTCTTCGTCCTCGTCTGCCCGAACAAAACCATCCTTCTCAGCACACTCATCGGAGCACCACACGTTCCCGCAGTCGCAGCATTCAAAGTAACCGCAATCCGGGAACGTCTCGCCACACCTGACACAGGAAAAATAATCAACGCCCATCCCTAACCTCCAAAATTTACTCGCATCGAAGCGAGGAAGTAATCCATCCCGAACGCGCCGACCCCGAGGCTGAGCCCCGCGATCCCATAGAGGATGCAGCAGGCGACAATCGAAGTCCCGAGGTCGTTCATGACCTTCCCGATCTTAACCAACATATCCCCTCCGCGCTTCCAGAATGTGAGCCAATCCAGGACGAGCCACAGTCCCAGAATCTCCTACAGGAACCAAGATGCACTTCGGCATGACCCGCTTGAAGCCTTGAGCGTCCGTGATGACGCGAGACTTGTGCATCTGCCTCGCCAGCTTGATCTCGGCTTTGTCGTTGGAAAGTACTGAGAATCCGCAGTTCTTGCAAAAATAACTAAACTTCATTCGAGATAACCTCCTCGACCATCCAGTCACTGAAGTAGAATTCACAGGCATCATCTTCAGCCTCAAACCAAGTGTGGACTTGAGAATCCTCGTCTTCTTCGTGTTCCCACACTTTAAACACGGCCAGTTCCACCCCACAGAACTCCCGCATCTCATCAACAAACGAAGGTCCTCTGTTAAGGTTATGGAACTCCGAGTTCTCCTCCAGCAGTTTCTTCCAACTCTTGATCCTAACTTTGTCTCCAGCTTTAATTTCCACTTCCTGCCTCCTTTAAAATAAGAACCACTTTTTCTTGAAGTCCGGGCAATCCAGATTTCGGTTTTTACTCGGGTAATCCGCGACGCGCCTCAGGATCTCCTTGCCAGTTCTGGGGTCGTATCCGGTGCCTTCGAAGCAAGACAGGTGGGAGCACCTCTCGCCTCCGAAGTCCCACTCCCCAGGAGTTACGAAGTGGCTACATCGCTTGCAGACCACCTTCTCCTTAATTTCCATCTCCTGCCTCCTTAAATGGCCTGAATCCTGTCAGATTCAGGGTTTGCTTGTAGATTCTTCCGGTCGAATTGCAGTCTTTGCATTCGTAGTAGGTGATCTGGTACTCGTGATGATAGTAATCCACCAACTCCCTGTGCTCGTTCCTCCCTACTCCTGAACACCTCTTACAAAGCGCAAGCTCCTCTTTGATCAAGCCCTCTAACGTCAGGTGCTTGATCGCTTCACGTAAATCCGTGATCAAATCCCAACCCTCCTCTTCCTCTTTTTCCTCAGTGATAACGGCACCACCAATTCAGGCGCCCCATACTTCTCCGTGATTTTTTCCTCAGGCTGAAACTTCAGAAGTTCCTGGTACTTGCGTGAGTACTCCGCACAGCGCGACTTCGTGCCCGTCTTGCACATGTAGACGCATACGGTTGCATCCTTGGTCCCTCCGCATTTCAGGAGAGGACATCTCATTTGCATTGGGTCTCCTCCAGATCAGGCAGTGGGCAATCTTCGGGGAACACGTCCCACTTGATACGATCCCCCGTTTCCACGCAGTACTCAAAGCCTGACCTCACTTCGCAGCTGGGGCAGAAAAGGCAGTTCAAAATTGAGACGGTGTAGATTTTCATGTGGCCTCCTTTTTAAAAACTTATGTCCAAGAATTTAGCTCGGTCGAAAGCCCGAAGCTGCTTGAAGTTAGACAGAATCTTATTGGGTAGGGCATCTAGGTCTCCTCCAAGTCCGGCAGTGGGCAGTGCCAGGCGATCTCGTTCGTGTTGGGAATGCCCTTTCCACTCGCAGAACAATAATCAGAGCCATAACCTTTGCTCAGATTAGGGCAGTTGTAGCAGCACCAAACCTCTTCGGTGTAGATTTTCACGCAGCCTCCTCAATTCGCCTCTTGGCGATTTCAAAATAATTCTCATCCAACTCCATCCCGATGAAGTCTCGACCCAAGCGCTTGCAGGCGACCCCTGTAGTTCCCGAGCCCATACAGTTGTCCAGCACAAGATCACCTTCATCCGTGTAGGTCCTCAAAAAATATTCCACCAACTCAACCGGTTTCTGCGTCGGGTGAACCCCGTTCTTCTCAACAGAGAACCTCAGGACGCTTCGTGGGTACCTTTCCACGCTCCCTCCTCCGGAGGAAATGGAATCCGCCTCAGCGTAACAACTGCCCGACCGTCGAGTGTAATAGGAGTTGACCGGCTTGTGCCCCGTGGTCATCTGCGGGTGATATTTTGGCAACTTCTTGTAGAAAATCAGGATGTTCTCGTGAGCCTTCATCGGAGCTTTCTTCGCATTCAGGTGGCCCGTTGCCGTGCCCTTCTCCCAAATCCATTCGTACCTGAGCAGCTTCAGGTTGCTGGCTCCGAGCACTTTGTCGAAAGGAGTCTGCGCGTGCAGCGCGATCACTCCTCGATCCTTGATTACTCGTTCGTAGTGCTGCCAGAGCCGGTCCAGCGGGATTATCGTGTCCCATTTGCACTGGGTCGTTCCGTAGGGAAGATCCGCACAAATCATATCAACGCTTTTGTCTGGGACCGACGAAAGCAGTTCAAGGCAATCGCCTTGTATCAGGTGAATCGTGATAGGCCCTCCTCCCTAAAAACTAATTTTCGTGAACTTCGCTTTATCAAAAGCTTTCAACTCCTTGAAGTCGCTCAGAGGCTCCCCCGGAATCGTTTTGTAATTCCTGAATTTCATGAACTGGTTCGTGACCGTGCCTAGTTCCAGGTCCTCCTTGTCGGTGACCATCGCGATTGCCAAGTCTGCGTCGTTGATGATGTTCTGAGAAAAGCGAATCTTGCCTTCTTTGGAGTCGAACTGCAGCGGCGTGATGACGATGCAGTTCCCTCTCCTGGCGAACGTCTTCAAGGCCTTGGACATCTCCAGGTACCTCTCCCAGCTCTGAAGTCCTCGGTGCCCTGCACCAGCCGGGATGATCGTGATGTAGTCACAAACATAAATCCGGACGCCCTTAGTGCTCCGCAGCAGTTCCATCTCCACCAAGAGGTCATCGAAGTTTGGAGCGTGGTCATAAATATAAAACCCCTCCGGTTTCCGCTCGAATCGCAGAGCCGCTTCCTGGATGAACTCTTCTTCTGATAAACCCGCTTCAAGGCTCTCCTCCACAAAATTCACATCTGAATTGATGAAGAGAAATTTCAACTTAGCTGCCCTTAATTTCCCCCGCTCCTCCTTTGTCAATTCATCAGAAATAATGTTGCCGAGATCCACGTCCGATTCATGGGACCAGATCCTTGCCATGATCTCTTTCTTGCCCTGCTCCCAGCTCCAGTAGGCGACTCCCTCGCGGTACTTGTTGTACTGGTGGATGCCGATGGAGTGGGCTCGGGTCGATTTCCCCGTCCCGGTGTCGCCGCAGATCAGAACCAGCGAGCCAAGGGAAATCCCATTTCTTCGGTCGATGTCCGGAACGCCGGTTGTGCGCCACTCGAAGCTAACATCTGCACCCGCAAGGGTGAGCATGTCGGAATTCAAAATCTCGTTATCGCCCGTCAGTAGGATCTGCTCATGCAACCCGCTAAAAAGAGCGAAGGCCTTCTCCGTGTCCCTTGCTTCAGCGGCGTGGGCGATATCTTGGAGTCCCAATAAAAGATGACGCATCTTCACCTGGTCCGTCAGCTCGGTCATTAGCATGTCGTCGGTCAAGCCGTTGATGTCCCGTTCCTGGATCTGATCCAGCAAAGCCATCAGGTATCGCTGCTTGTCCACCGTCGAGCACTTGGAAGCTACGTTGCTCCTGAGAACGTCCCAGCCGATGAATTGGCCTGTGTCCACGAAGAATCTCTTGACCAAGGTGAAAAGTTTAGCAAGCTCCTCGTTGCCGAAGTGCCTTGGAGAGAGCCTTACTAGAAGCTCAGGATTTTTGTCTTGAAGCACCTTCTTGAGCGCGTTGAGTTCCAGTTGAACCGAGGCGCTCAAATTCGTACCCACCCAGTCGCAGGCGGGACATCAATAGTGTCCTCTGCGAGCTTTTTGAGACCAGTCATAATCGAATCTCCGGTCGTGTGCCTAATCAGAGGCTCGTCGTAGACGTCTTCGTCTGGCCGGGAACCGAATTTATCTCTGTCGAACCAACCAAGATCGTCCTTGACAGGCTCGTCGTAGGCGTCTTCGAGCCACTTCTTGGTCAAGGGAAAAACCACTTCCTTCTCGATGTCTTCCACGAGATTTTTAGGCTTGAAATGCTCCCGGATGTAGGCAGGGCAGAGGCTCTCCGGAATCTCAGCCTTGTCCTCCACAGGTTTCAAGCGGTTGGTTGCACCGAGGTCCAGTTTTTCCTCAGAATCTTGCGTAGTAAGTATCGGGGGAGTAGACTTACTATGCTGGTTAAAGTCGGAGCAGTAGACGATATGAGCGTCGCATCCTCCATACTCCCCAAAGAACGGGGGATTTTTGAGGGGAGGAAGTAGCCCTCCAGTCGCTGGAACATGACTGGTCGATTTGTCTAGCATCTCCTTCATGCAAGCCAAAAAAGCATCTGACTTCTCCACAGCCTCCAAGTTGCTGATCTCCCTCTGCAAATACCACAAAGCCTTGCGAAGATCCTCCAGCGTTTTCCCTGAATCCTTCTTCCCCGCTCTCGAAATGTACTTCACGACGTTGCCGAGGCAGAAGCCAAGGTTCCAATTTTCAATAACTTTAATCGCTTCGTAGGTGTTGTCCTCGCCACCGTAGTGGCTCGGGTGGTTCACTTGCTCTTGGCTCATTAGTCCTCCACAAATTCGATTTCGTCTTCCGCTACATTGTCCCCGTACAGCTTGAGGCTCAAGACATTGCGAAGCTCGTAGGGGTACTTCACGGCATCCCAGCCCTCGACTACCTCGCAAACCGTCCCTTCCGGAATTCCGTGATCTTCCGAGCCCTTCACCACAACTACCCGATCTCCTACTTTAAATTTCATCCTGCCTCCAATTCACTTCTTGATTTTTAATTCACATCTGAATTCAACTTAGCACGAGCCATGTGGCGTGTCAAGAGAAAAATCAGGGTTGCCAATAATTTTGTATCCAAGTCCTCGGTACCACCTCAGCCGATTGCCTGCGAACCTCCAGGCCAAATTGCCTCGGTCGTAGAGGTCGTAGACGATTGGCGTTGGTTTGCCTTCTAGCGCCCTGACGATTCTGCCTACGAGTTGCGTGACGGTCGCTTCGTTGTTTGTAGGTTTCGAGAGGATCAGGACGTCCAACGAAGGAATGTCTGTGCCTTTGTCCAGCTTCTTGTCAGCAAAAACCGCCTGCACATTTCCCGAGGCAACCTCGTCCTTCAACGCCTGGTCCTGCTTCAGAGTGGTCGAGCCTACGTAAAGAGTAGCCGAGCAAAATTCACTCACCTTCGCATGAAGGTAGGTCAGCGACTCAATCCGGGCGCCCACGAAGAGCACTCGCCTTCCCCGCAGGACCTCCTTTTTTATTAGCTCGATGATAAACTCGTTCCGCTTATCGTTCTGCGAAAGCTCGGTCAGGATCTTCGAGAAGTCGTCCGGGTTGTTCGAGCACCAGGCAACGTCCGTGGGTAAAAAATGGATCTCCGGGATCATCGTGTTGGAGTCCTTCATCTCCACTGAAATGTCCGCGATCAAGTCAGTCAAAACTTCGTTCGAAAATCCCTTCTTCATCAGCGTAGCTGTGGTCCCAATCCGGTACTTGTTGTTGAGGGACATCAGGACTTTTTTGTAGGTGGTCGCCGCTGAAATCTGCATCTCGTCGCAGACGCAGCAGCCGAAGAGGTCCTTCATCTTTTTCAGGATCTCGGGGTTTCGATTCAAAAATTGAAATGTAGAAATTACAACATCCGCTTCGAGATCCTTCTCCGACTTCAGGATGGCTGCGTCCTTGTTCCAGACCATCTTGAAAGCCTCCTGCCATTGACCGGCGAGGTTGCCTTGGTCCACGAGGATCAGCGTCTTTTTCTGGAGGTGGCCTGCGACCCAGGTGTTGACACAACTTTTTCCTGCTCCGCATTGTGCCTTGAGCACTCCGTAGAAATTTCTTTGGATGAACCTCAGGAACTCCCCGGAGGGGGAGGCTTGATGTTCTCGCAGCGTGAAGCCCGCATTCAAAACAAAAGGCTCCTTCAGCCCAGCCCCTTTACTTCTCTCATCAACCAGTTCCTGCCCAGTCAACACCGAGACCATCTTCAGCTTGGTTGAATTCAGAGGCAGGAAAGCAACTCCGTCCCGATAAATATAATTTTGGATCACCTCCCCGTTTCGATTTTCGTGGCTGTACATCTTCAGGACTTCTAATTTTGTTGAGTCCTGAAGTTCAACTCGGGCCAAATTTCTTATCAGGATGGGCATCAGTAGGTGGTCACCTTGGTGAGGGAACTTACTACCAAGGAATCTAACTCTGAACAGGCAAATCCCCTGCCCCACACCTCAATTTTCACTTGCAGCCCAAGCTCCTTGGCCTTCTCCAGCTTCTGGTTCAACACGAAAATGGCATCTCGGATTTCTTCAGCGAGCTTTTCTTCTTCGTTCATTTTCCCAACTCCTCCCTTTCCTTGTAAGCAGCGACCGAGACTTCCAGTGGCACCACCGGGGTGAGCATCTGTGGCGAAAATGGGTAGCCGAAAGTAAGCTGCCCGACCCAGATCTTCCGGTGCTTCATGAGGTCCGCGAGATCAGTGTCGTCCAGTTCCCAGCAGGTCCAGACTAACCCCGTTGTGTCCTTGCAAATCAGCGCAGGAAGATCCAGGTACTCGGGCTGATCCTTGCCTAAAATTACGTTCTGCCCTTTAAAACTCGTGGGTTTCACTCCTCAAACTCCTTCGCGATAAAGCTCGCTCTGTAATGTAACTCCAAAAAATTGTTGTCTTCCGGGTGGTTGAGTACGTGGTCCATCAGCCTGTTTAAAATCTGGCTGAAGATTGGGCCTGGCTTCAGGCCCATCTCAATGAGGTCCGATTCCTTCAAGGCTAAGTCAGCGAAGTTCATTTCCTCTCCTATCCCAAATACCTGTTAGGTGCAGCACCTCTACCCAAATTCATCTGCCATTTCAGGTGGCCTCTGGCCCACCAGTCCTTCAACTCTTGGAGGGTAAAATTTCCGGCGAAGCACCCAACGCCCTTCTCCCTCAACCACTTGACTCGCTTGCCTCTCATTTTTCTACCTCATGCTCTGCACCAAGTTGTGGCTGCAGTAGCCGTTTTTGGCTACGCTGATCGCCTCGCCTGTTGAAATAAAATACCCGCCCAAATCCCAGTCCTTAACCAGGTCTCGCAAATAACCGTAACTGATTCCTAAAATGTAGGCAGCGTCTTTCCGCGTGTAGCCTTCCGACGCCACTTGAATAACGTCCTCTTTCGAGACGCAGCGGGAGCTGGCTCTGGTGTGAGGGTACAAGTGGGTCATGCCATTTTTACGAATCACCTCCCCGAAATTCCTTAAGCTAAGCCCCAACCTCTTAGCAGCAGCACGCTGGTTCAATCCAGCGACTCCAACGCAGTCGGCGTAGGTGATGCCACATTGAGGGAAGAGGATTTTGTTGGTGTTGGTCAAAATTTCCTCCATTTCTATTCAGATGTGAATTTGTTAGGGCAAAAGGATTTCCATGTCGTCATCAGGGTGCAGAGGAGTCACCTTCAAGGCTCCTCTTCCTCCCAAGGTGTCGAGCAAATCCTCGCACCAGAGCCAACTCCTACGACGGCTTCTATACTCCTTCTCGTACCACGCCACCTCCCTCTCCAACCCTTGGTACGGGTTTTGAATTTTATCGTAGGGAAGTGGAGGGCGCTGAGCGTGAACATCAGCGACTGCTCTTTCCGCCACCTGTTTTCTTAGCAACCTACCTGCTTTGCCCATTTTTTTTTACTCCTTTATTTATACCTCACGACGGGCTCTGCGGCGTCCTCTTGGCACTTCATTGGCTGACTGGGTTGATCAGGATAACCTCCTTTTTGGTTAACCTGAATCACGGTCACGTTGTCCTCGAACCCGTAGTTGCCGTTGTCAGAGGTACTCGTGACCGCCAGAAATTGTAAGCCGAATTTGCAGAACGGCCTCACAAAAATTGTGGCTTGTGTTCCTCCCTTTTCGGTAGGCACGCGTCGAACCTCGGTCCCTGCCTGGGCTGCTCCAGCGCCGAGACACCAAACTATAAAAGCTGCTGCGAAAATTCTCATTTTTATTTCTCCTATTCCGCCGCCTTCACGTTCAATAAAGGCTTGATATGGTCAATCACCCTCACGGTGACTCCCTCCTGCTTTGCCAGCACGTAATTGATGTCCTTGTAGGCGGCGGGTGCCTCATCTAGGATCGAACGGTCGGTCGAGCAGATGATCCCGCGCATCCCGTCCTTGAACTCCTGATAATCCAGCGTCTTCTTCGCCTGATTCCTGCCCATGACCCTACCGCAGCCGTGAGACGCCGAGGAGAGATAATGAGTCTCGCCCAAGCCCTCCGTGATATAAACCCCGTCCCGCATGTTGGCGGGGATTACGCCGAGCTGCCCAAGGTCCGCTGGAGTCGCACCTTTGCGGTGCAGGACTCCTTCAGCAGTTACAACGGCGTGATTGTGGTTCTCGTTGATGAGGTTCTTCATCAGGAGCTTGGAGACCTGAGAAATCCCAAGCACACCCAGAACCGCCTTCATCATCCTCAATCGGTTCTCCAGTGCCCACTCAAGAGCGAAATTCATGTCCTGAAGGTACGCCTGTCCAAGCTCAGATTCAAGCTGGAACATCCGGCCCTGCTTCATATACCAGCCGCCGATTGTGTGACCTACGTTTCTGGAGCCTGAGTGGATCGTGATGCAGAGACTACCGGCTTGGTTCTCGCCCAACTCGATGAAATGATTTCCACCACCTAGCGTTCCGAGTTGAGTGCCTACTTTAGCCTGGACCTTCTGGAGTGTATTTTTGTCCAGCGCTTCGGACTTGAATTTTCTTGAGTAACTTTTCTCCGAAGCATGTGAGGAGAACCCCGTAGGGATTACCTTCAGGATGTCGTTGTAGATGCCACGCAGCGTTGTGACCTCAGCAGCGACCATCTGCGTGTCCAAGCAGCACATGCCACACCCGATGTCGTATCCGACGAAACTCGGAGATATCATCCCATCCAGGAGAGCTACCCCTCCAATCGGCAGGTCGTAACCTGCGTGGACATCAGGCATGATCGCCAGCTTCTTCAGGCAATCCAATTCCAGTACATCAAAAATCTGCTGCTGAGCGGACTGCTCAATTTCCTCCAGCGGAACCATCGAGAACAACTTGTCGAGCTTACTCATCTCTCCCTCCTAAATTCACTTCCGAATTCCTACTCCAAAAGGAAGCGGCCTCCAAGAAACCGCCTCCCTCCAAATCAACCCTCAATAATATCCGAGATCTCCTTCAGCACTTTCTTCCCCTTCGCCGTCAGATAAACCGCGTTCGCCTTTCGGTCATCTACGTCGGGGCGCTGTGCAACCAACTCGTAACCAGCTTTCGTTTTATTCCCATTGTCGGATTCTACCAGGTAGACCGAAAGTTTTTTGACGTTTCGAGAAACGGTACCTTGGGGCCACCCAAGTTTCTCCGCTATTTTCGGTTGCGTGATCCCATCCTGCTCAGCGATTGCCAGTAAAAGCATGACGTGCTGCAGGGGAAGTTCTGCGAATATTTTTTCCAGCACATGCTGCGCCTTCTTGAACTTCACGAGACCACTTGTTAATCCAGCCATTTTGTTTTCCTCCTTGTTTTGGTTTTATTTTCTAAGCCAGCAATTCAAATTAGAATTTACATTCGATTGTGAATTGCCTAACTCAAAAATTTTTAAGCTGAGGATTCCACGATGGACCTCAACTCCTTGAAAATCTGCCTTCCTCTAATCGACAGGACCACTTCTCGTTCACGGCGGTTCTCCAAGCTGATTCTCAAATTGATCAGCCCGTAGCCCATTTTCACCGTCCTCTTGGAATCTATAGCGACCAAATAAGATGGACCCAGCAGCCTCAACATATTTGTTAAGGTGGCTCTGCCCAGCTTAGAAAGGTCCTTCAAATCCGAGATTGTGATTCCTTCTTGCTCAGCTACCAGCAAGAATAGGTTTATCAACGAGGACGAAATGCCTTTAAATCTCTCTCCGTACAACTCCTGGAATCGCTCAGCGTAAGCAGGGTCGAGAGGCATGTCGTCTCCAGTTGGTATCCATTTGTGATTAAGAATACACATCTGATCCGAGAGTGTCAAGCGGTTTGACTCAGATTTTCAAAACAAGGAGGTTTGAATTGTTCTACTCGGCCACCTCGATGTCGTCGAAGCAACCAGGAAACCTCGCTTGCATCAACCTGAGAAGCGGCATTGAAACCTCTCGCATTTGCGGATGTGCTGCTTTCGCCGTCCTGAGTTTGAAGAACAGGCGCCACTCTCGGAGATTTGCGGTCATTACGAGTTCTGTTTTTAGGCTGTTGGGGAGGACCGAACGGGCTTGCTCGGGACGCTCACCAAGGTGGCGTTGGCGCAAGTAGTTGTCCTCAGCCAGTTGCATTGAATAAAGCCAGCCGGTCATCGGGTCGCCTAATTCTTCCAGCGTGGCTCTTGCTGCGTCGTCAGTCGCGATGCTTGCTTCGCCCGGCAGCAACTGAGGATACCAAGGCGGTATCATGAACCCCAAGCTCTGAGGTAGCCACTCCGCATCACAAGCAGGGCAAGTAACCTCCGCGTACCTAGCCTCCATAGACCCACCACAAGCGCCACATACCACTCGTGCGGCGTAATCACAATAGCGAGTCGATTCCTGACTGAAGCTCGCGATCCGGTGTCGCACAAGCTCGTGCGAGACACCCCGGGCACACACAAACCTAACCGAAGCTGCAGCATGTTCTAAAACAGACTCGTGGCCGCGCTTCAGGATCATCGCTACGAACTTCTCTGCGGAGTCCTCGGTGATCTTGTCCTCTGACTTGTAGCAGGTCCTGCCTGCGAGTTCGATCAGCTTCAGGGCGTCCGGGGTGGAGGATATGATTTCTACTGAGGGTTTTATAAGTCTCACGCGGCCATCTCCTCTTCGATCCCCACAGGACTCACCGACCACTCGCGATCATCAGAGCCGATTTCGTAATTCAGGTCAATCCACTTTTTGAATCTTGCTGCCAAGACTTCTCCAAAGTGGTGCATCAGAATCCGCTGTCCGGTCAGGATCACCGAACTGTGGCTGAAGGATCGTCTGATTTCATCCAGCATCCCTGGGGCGTACATCTTTATCTCCCAGTGACAGTTTCCCGCAGCCAAAACTTCCTCGATCTCCACAGCGAACTTTTTGATGTCGATAAGCATTTACTTCCTCCTAGATTCAGATGTGAATTCATTGAATTAAAAATGTCGATATTCCCTAGCCAATTTTAAAACTTTCCTCACGTATTTCGGATTCCTCTTGCCTCTGCTGAAAGCCCCAGTGCCTAAATTATAAACCTGAAGCCCGTTCCGGACCCCATACTTCGTCACGTACTCCTTCAGGATTTCAGCAGAGCACCTGATGTTAACCTCGGGATCGTACTTTTCAGACTCCTTCGTAATTAAGGGGAACCGGTCGGCGTGGGCTTTGAAGTCCACCTGCCCAGAGCCCTTCGCACCGGTCCTACTTCTAGCGAAGGGGTAGCCCTCGGACTCAGCAGTGATGACCCCGACTAAAAGGCTCAGGTCCAGGCGTTGCTCTTTCGCCGCAGCAATGGTAGCTGCTGCCTGGTACTCAGCCAGCTCAGGCCAAAGCCGCTCGTTCTTCTCCATGTACCACAGCGTCAGCCGCTGGGTTGCTGCGTTGACTTCCTGCTTTTTACCTTCGACCAAAACTTGGGCTTTCTGATCCACCTTCTGGACTTCCAAGAGCGCCTTGGTTGCGACCGCAGTTGCCGCTGCTGTTAAAATCACCAGCACAACTCCGATCTGGGCCAGGTGAGCCACCCGGATTTTAAGCCTCATTTGCTGCTCCTTTTCTCAAAACGTACTCCTTGTCGATCAACTCTCTGAGGATCAGGGATTTGTTGGATTTCCCTGTTCCTAATCTGACGAGTTCCTCTAGTTTTTTAGTAGTGTCCTCGTCGAGTGCGATGCAGTGCTTGACCATCACTTTTTAAATCACCTCCTTTTATTTGATATCCTGAGCGGTTCCTACAATTTTTACCCTCGATGTGTCGCCCCACCTAGCGATGGCAGATCCGCTTTGCTGAAGGCTCAGTTTAATTTGGTATGCCTCCCAACGCATCCCCAACATAAAAATAATCCCCATCAACGCGGACGATACCACCAACACAAACAAAATTTTCATTTCAATCCACCTCCTTTATTTAAATTCAGATCTGAGTATATACCATCTCACCTACCAAGTCAAGATAAAAATTCACTTGTGAATTCCAACCGGAATAGCAAGGGCCTCATTAAGAGGCCCTTCAGGAAGCTTGGATATTTAATTGTGGCCCTACTTCAAACAAATGCTACTCACTCCAGGGGATCGTTAGGACAGGCGCCGTCTTCGTGATCGTCACACAAGGCAGCTTGCAGCGCGTCCCGGTGATCTTCCGTGAGCATTTCTGCTACGGCTTGGAGTTGGTTGAGGTGACGAGGGCAATTTTCGCAGTTAGGCAAGTGGGGCATTAAATCTCTCCTGTGTTCCATGGAATTTGTGGTTGAAAGACCACAACGTAAATTACTAAAAATAAATGAAAGGTCAATCGGTTTTGCTTTGTTTTTACCTATTCAGAAGCGTATTACTTTTCAGGTGAAAAGGCAAGGGAAAACTTGGGTTCGGAGCAACTTTTCTTAGCGCTAACTTAAAGATCTAATGATTACTTGGCCTTGCAACAAGACCAGATTAGTGATGTTGAATCTGGATTGTATAGTTGACTAATTTACTAAACAACACTCAAATTAAAACCACATCTGAGCGATACAGTATACTCAAACCCACTAATTAAACAGGACCAATCCTCACCAAGAGATTCTTGACGCCCTGCGAGGTCCAAACCTTTTTCTTCCTGGGAGTCTGGATTCCTGCTTCGGTCAATTGCTGAGCCAGCGCCGTTAAAGATGTGATGCCCTGACTCTGAAATTTGAGGATCTCGGGCTTCAACTTCTCGGCTCTGAGATCCGCCTTTGTTCGGTTTTTCAGGGAGCCTTGGATTCTGCCATCACTGAACTTCTCGGAATCTCTATTCAAGTGGCAGGCCTTGCCCAACTGAACTCCCTTCGCCTTAGCCGCTTTCAGGCCGTTCTTGGTCCTCTCCCTGATCCTCTCCAGCTCGTACTCAGCTACGCACCCGAGCACGTTCAGGACGAATCTGGAAGCGTTGGGGAAATCGCAGATGATGATCTCGACTCCGGAATCCAGGATCGCCCCGAGAAACGAGAGGCTTCTGGAGAGACGATCAAGTCTTGCTGTGATCAGCCTGCAGCCGGTCAACTCGCAGTAGTTCAGGGCCTCCTTCAAGACCGGTCTTGAAGGAGGCCCGCCGGATTCGACTTCTACAAATTCCTTGATGACTACGAGATTGTTCCTAGCAGCATATTCCGCCCGAATAGTCCTCTGCGCGTCAAGGCCATGCCTTTCCGACTGAGATTTAGTGCTCACCCTATCGTAGCTGACCACGCGCTCCATTTCAGACCTCCTTGAACTCGCCTTCCTTGGTTCTTGAAATGAATCCATTCTCCAGCACAGTGAAGCGCACCTTGGCTCCACTTACAAATTTCAGTACGATGTCGCAGTCATATATCTCAGCATCTCCTAGCGAAAAAGCCGCAGCAAAGTCCCTTTCAATATCCTCCCGACCCCTTGGGGTATGATCGCTTTCCCAAGTAACCACCCACGCATCCTGCACCAATCCTCCGAAAATTTCATTGGCGGCTTCGAGCAGATTCTTGTCCCTTCTGATCAAGTCAAACGACATTTTCACTCCTCCCTGATAAATTTCTGCAGGAGCAACACGATCTGCCCCGCTTGCTCCTTGGTGATCTCGATGCTGGTTTCAGTGTCGCTATGCCAGTGGTCCGCGCTGTGCTCCGTGTACTCCAGCAAGAGGTGCATAGGGAATACCTCGTATTCATGCAAGACGAACGCGCAGGTTGGTATTAATTCAAGCTTGGTTTCTCTCATTTTTAGGCCCTTCTCCCGTTGAAATAAAGAATCCTGTCTCGGCAACATGGGCACACGATGGTCGGTACGTAGTCCCTAGCAACCCAAGCGGCGATCTCTGTGTTGATATTTCCGTCTTCGTCCACAATATCTGGCTTCTCGATTCTGCTAAGATCCAGGACCACTCCGCAATTCTCGCACGAAATTAGGTTCATGATTTGGTTTCCTTGTTCTGGACCGCGCTGACCGTTGGGTACTTCCCATACTCGGCACGCCAATCCTTAGCAGCTTTATTGATCGCGGCTTCTCTGCCGGATGCCTTCACTTCGTACATCGTTCGGTTGACCTGCTCGAAAAACACCTCATAAGTTTTCACTTCTCCTCCCTCCGTTTCTCCCACCACTCATCAAAGGCTTCGCTCATACTACCTGCAGGGTTGTTGCAGCACCAGCGGAAGAACTCGCAGGCGACTTGTTTGTGGGTCAATTTGTCAGCGGAGGCAAGTTGATCGGGGTTGGTTATGGCTTCGCGGATATCTTCTTCAATAAGTGTGGCCGTTCTGTCACATGCGTCATCGTAGTGGCTCTCGCACCGCGCAATCTTGTACCCCGCTGCGATCCGTGCAGCACACTCCATCCCTATTGCCTCTCCGAGGGCAAGGGCCTTGTCCCACGCAGCCCTAGCTACTTCTTTATGGCTGATTCGCTCGCTGACTGCGAAATCATACTGGTAATTAAAAGCTGCGTACCACTTCTCAAAGTCGTCCATTTTATTTCTCCCTCCCGCAGTTCAAGCATTCGTATTCAGGTTCCCTCACTCCAGACCCTTCACCGATCACAGCAAACGAGATCAAGGAAGCGGCTACTTGGGTGAAGAACCCGGTTTTCGGTAATTTTCTGTGGATTGTAGCAGTCTTGCATACGGGGCAGAATTGGGTGGTCATTTGGTAGCCCCTCTGAGTTCTTTGCAGTCGTGGCAATTCATATCTTGCCTACCGCAGCCTGCTGCTCCACAATCTGGAAACCGAATCATCTCGCGAAGCCTGTTCGTCTCACTGTTGAGCCGGTCCCGTTCAACCTCCAGCTTCCTGTACTCCTCCGCGTTCGCAGCCAAAGCCCGATCTTTTTGCTCCAGGTGAATCTTGAATCTCACAGCTTCGGCTTTGAGTTCATCTCGCTCGGCCTCCATAGCGTAGTAGGCGTTCGACCAGTATTTGCGGGTTGCCTCTTCGTCGCGCTCCAGCTCCTTAATCCGCTCCTGCAGTTCACCCCTCTCCTTAACCAGCCCCTCTACAACTTCAACTAGCCGGTCAACCTGGCACCCTGCTATTTTCTGGATCAGGGCGATGGTAGACTGAGCGGCGGCGAGGTCGGCACGGAGGGTTGTGAGTTCACTGGTTGACTCGCCAGGGAACTTTGCGTTACATCCCGTACACCAATCTTCGTCAGCGTTAAACATGACAACGCTTGTGCTCCCACACTCAGGACAATTTCGTCTCATTCTCCACCTCCTGCCGCTCTTGCTTTGAGCGCGTAACGCTTGAACCACTGCCATTGAAGGCACAGCCACCCGCCATGTTGCATGTACCGGAAGGGTTGCCAGTTGCCTATCGCAAAGTAAACCCAGCCACCTTGCTTTGTGTGAAAAAAGACCTTCACTCCCCCACCTCCGATGCCGCAGCCCTTGGCTCCCACCGGCAGGTTGTCTCGCAGCCTCTACACTCCTCAGATTCGCCTTCATCGTGGGCGCAATCATCGCACCCATGCTCATCACAGTTTTTCTTGTAGCACTCTGTCATTACAGCACCTCCGATGCCACAGCGAGGGCGGCTTTTGTCTCGACAAGGGCGCATGAGCATTCGCGGCCCACAAATTCCCCGGTATAGCAGGCACAGGATTTCAGATGCCATGCGTAGAACTCCATAGCCTCTAGTGCTCTCTCCCTCAACCCCTTCTCGCGCTGCTCGGATTCTTTAAGAAGATCCTGTAATTCACCGCACCTTATATCAGTTTCCTGCCAGTGGGCGTAGGCTTCCTTCTCGCGCTGCTCGGCGGATTCAGCGCGGGCTAAGAGTTTCTCCACAATCTCCCTCATGTTGGTAACACGATACATTTCACAGCAATGTGCTCGTTGACGCTTCACCTCCTCCCTTGCTTGGGATAGGGCGGATTCGGCTTTCAATCTCTCCTCGCGTTCATCCTGCCACGCTGTAAACGGAAAGGTCTCTTTCTCCTTGAACAATCTCAGGTCTGCTTTCTCTCTCCCCCGCTCCTCACAGAGTTGGGTGAGGCGAGTATGTTCTTTTAAGAGTGTCTGCATCATCTTTACCGTGGGTTTGTAATCTTGGGTCATCGCAGCCCTGATATCTTCTATTGATAAATCCATCTTCCATCCTCCCTGCGACATTTTAAGTCGCTACTTGTTCCAATCCGATAAAACCCCGTGAACAAATCCTTTAAAATAGTCGCCTGAAATCCCACTTCCAGGTGCCGACATTTCCCTGAGCTTGGACAAAAGTTCCTCGGTGGTCAGGCCAGAGAGTTCAGCAGGAGGAACCTCTTCATCTAAGCCAGCATCACTTTTGGGCTCCTCAGCCTCAACCACCAAATCCTCCTTCACCGAAACTCCGATGGCTCCCATCTCGCGCATTTTGGTTTCGATGATAGCTAAAAAATCCAGAATATCCGACTCCACGACAAACCTCGGATAGAGCGCCTGGAAGACTTTCCAATGAGCAGAACGAGCGCCTCCTCTTTCTTTAAACGGGTCTTTTCCTTTCTTGTAGGCCACGAGTACACCTTCTCGATAAATGTCCTCTGTAGACCCCTTGAGGGCTTCAGAATCACCTAATGAGAAGATGTAATGGTTGCCTAGAGGATCTCTGACTTTAGCCAGGATCAATTCCTGGATTGGCTTCGCTTCCATGTCGTACTCCTTCGGGTGCCCAATGTGGTAGCTCCCGCAGATTTCACATTTGTAGGGCTCAATTCGTTCTCCTGATTTCTCGGAGGATTGCTCCGCTTTCTTCTGAGCAGTCGAGAGCAGTGCGTACTTAATTTTGGGCTTGCACATTCTTAAAGCCCTTTGTTGGAGTTCGGTCATTTTAGGACTCCTCGTAGGCTGTGCAGGAGAATTATCAGCATGAACATCAGGATTCCGAAGGGGATTCCTAAGAGCCCGTAGACACGGTACCCGGAATCAAAGCGAGGAGGCGCCCAATCCTTCTTCGGCTCCTCTTCGAGGCTGCGGTAAATGGCATTAGCTTTTTCGGTCAGTTTAGGGTTGTTCATTTTAATTCTCCTTTGGTTCTAAGCCTCGCTCAACCAAGTGAGCGTAGAATGCTAGGTAATCGTCCACTACGTTCGACCTTCCGATCTTCACAACCCCGTGATTCTTATGCACTAATATCGCTCCTCCACATGATGCCTTACGCAGGAAGCCTTGCTCGGCAGCGAGTGTTTCAAGTTCCTGAGGATAAACCCCTGACCTAAAGAACGGATGGGAGCAATTAGGACAGCGCCTAAATGACAGCCTTTCCTGCGGGAGACCTTCCCAGCCACATAAGTAGCAGGTTATTTTAGCTTCGAACATTTCTTCCTCCTATCAATATTCGCTCGGCCTGAGCACGGTCGTAGAACTCCTGTCCCCTTCCGTCACAATCCACACGACCCCAAACTCCTCCGACTTGTAGACCGAGAAGATCCGGTCTCCTCTCCAAAGAGCTGCCTCGTTCATCTCCTTGTCCTCGGCGCAGGTGTCGCCCCAATCTCCGTCGAGGTGCCTGTGGATGCAAGACTGGACGAAGATTTCAAACTTCGGATTTTCAGTAGATTCCTCAAAGATGCTCCTGGTTTGGACTAGCTGACCCGCTTTGAATTTCATTTTGAACCCCCATTTCCTAGATTAACGTGGATTTTAATTCACTTCTGAATTTTTGTCAAGCTAAAAATCCCAGTTCCTACCCTTGTCCTCGTCCAGGACGAAGAGGATTTCAAGCTCTGCCCCACACTCCGGGCAGTCCTGATCCGCCGAAATGAAGGAGCAATCCGAAGCAAGCTCCAGGTTTATATTAACGTAGTACCAATCAATCGCGTGACCGCAGTTAGAGCATTTCATACAACCTCCTGTTTTACTTAGGTTTTAAGTGGGATTTCACATTTCACTAAATTAAAGAATTATAATAAAAAAAGACTTGACAAACTCTTAGAAATCATGGTATCCTAAAACCGGCGCTAGCCGATGAAGTATAGATTAATACCCCAATTAACTAGGTAGGGTTTTAGGTACCATTTTGGCTGATAATAGTTGACTAGAAAGGTAGGGATTAAATCTCAAATTCCTTTCTCGCTGCAGCACCCATCTTGTCCGGATAAACACCCTCCTCGTCCGATATGACCTCCCAGCCATACTCGAACGATGTTAGGTTTTCGTAATCCTCCCTTGGAGTCTCGGAATTGCCCTCCCAGTCTTCGGTGCCTTCACCCATTCTGAGACGCCCGATGCAGTCGCTTAGGGTATCTTTGTCAAACTCGAATCCGCTGTGGAAGTAGATGCATTCGCCTGCCTCATTGAAAACTGCCAGATGGAGCCCACCGCCATTGTCCTCGATTGCCTGGAACGTCGTTTTCATTTCTTGCCTCCTTTAGTTTTAATCCCTCGCTACCGAGTAGCAAACCGATTCCCAGTTGAAGGTTAATTCGAGTTCCATCGCTCCACTTTCCCAGGTCCAGAACTTGAGCTGGAATCCTCCGACGCCCAGCCGATTGTATGGCAGATGACCCGGCTCGGCAAGGAGTTCTTTCAGCCTGGAGAACATCGAGCAGCAAGAGGACCTCATCGAGCTGATAGTAGGAACCATGTGCCCCGGACCCTCGTTCGCCCAAGTCCAACCATTAATCAGCATCAGGGCTCGCACCTTCTCGAAGTCGAATTTCTCCATGATTTCTTGGAAGGTTTCTTCAATATTCTGGAGTTGCGCTGCGTTCATGCTAGGCCTCCTCAGCTTTTTTGACTGCCTGCTCTGCGATTACCAGCAGGTCCTCGATGGTGTTGGTGCTCATCGGGCCGAAGTGCTTAATACCCGAAAGCCGGTCGTGAATGTCCTTCAGGGCATCCAAGAGAGCAGGGGCCTGGGAGATCAGCCTGCAATTTGCCTCGTCGATTTCTACTCTCTCCTCTAAGGTCAGCGTGCATTCCTCGTCCTCAGGGTCCAACTCGATCTGCGCCCCGAGTATTTTGTAGTAGCCGTCTAGGTAGCCAGTCACGTTCCAAGGCCCCTTCGTGTGCTTCGATTCGATTTTCATTTCCTACCCCCAATTATTAGAGAAAAATAATTTAATTTACCACTTGACAAATCCCAAAAGTATGGTACACTTAAAATCGCCGCGAGGCAAAAAGGATTATAGTTAATACCCCTACTATCTAGGTAGGGTTTAGCGAGGATTTGGTTCCTACTAAACCCTACCTTTTTAGTGGGACAATTATTCCTGGGTTAGCCCACCACGTTGAGCCCAATGAAATCCGGCTTAGCCAGCCTCTTTAATTCGTCATACACTTCCTCCGATCCGAACTCATGGGTGAAAACAGGCCGACCGAAAAGCTCCTCGGCATAAGCGTGCATGTCTGCGAAGTCTCCGAGCATGAATCCTGTGTAGGCTGAAACGATTGCTGCTTCCCTTTTGGTCATCTTCAAATCTCCTTTTCCACATCCTCTGTGGATAACTCCTGTTAAATTTGTTAGTAAAGTTAGGCGCCCTGTGGTAGGGCGCGGTGAATAGCGGATTGCTTAGGATTTGTGCTTGAGCTTGTCGAGGACCGCCTGAGCCTTATAAACGTGGCAAGTGCAGTAGCGCTCCGGATTAGCGGTACGTTCTCCTCTACACTTGCAGGCAGGGTGATGAATGGAGGCAGCGGAATGCTCAAGCGCAGCCACCATTTCCTCGTGGTAGTTCAGGGCCAGCGCGATCAACTTGGCTCTCGCTTCGTCTTGCTCCTCAAGACCGTAGGCCAGCTTGTGCACCGTGGTGTTAGTAGTGGCAACCCAGTCAATCCCGGCTTCCGCAGTCTTGCCAAGCACGGAGTAAACGGTGGTCTTATGCGCTGCTACCGGAAACTTGATGTTGGCTTGCTCGATTAATTCGGCGTAGGACTTCATGTTATGCCTCCTTTTTGTTCAGATTCAAAACTCCCAGTGTCCGGTCGTAGGTTTTCTGTAGTCCCTCGCCTAGAGGGTGATTCAGCAGGTGGTGGGCGTATTCGTTCAGGAGGCCCAGCAACTCCTCCCTCTCGTTCACGGCATCGCAGATCGTCTTAGCGATCTCCCTCGTTTCCTCATTCGTCTTGCCCTGGACCTCCGCGATGACTTCCATGTTATCAGTCAGGATCTGCGTGGAGTCTACGAGGGTCTCGGCTATCATGACGAAATGAAGCGGCATTGAAATGTGAGATTTCATTTTTTTTTTATTCCTCCTAGTTGAGCAGGCAAGCCTGCAAGAGTTCAACCAAAATTCTGAGTTGTTCAGGGTCGAGGTTCATTTTTGGATCTCCCCTGTCGAGTAATAAACCTGGCCGTCGATCACGATCTGGTAGCTTTTGAGACCTTCGGCATCGGCCAGTTGCCTCATGTAAGCCTTAATCTGCTCGGTGCTCGAAATGTTGAACTCTCCACTGAATGGAACCCAGTTGTACTCACCAGGATCTCCGAGTATTTCGACGTAAGCGTAATGCTTGACCATTTGGCACTCTCCTTTACCTTGTTCTGAGAGCAAGGCACCCTCTTCCGGGGCTGTTTATCCACAAGTGAATGGGAATGTATATGTGAATTTTAGTTTGGCCTTTGTAGGGCATCCTCGTTCGATTCAGCCCAAATCCTTTGCAGGTCGAACCTGCTCCTGTACCAAGCCAGATCCTCGATCCTGGTCATGCTGACTCCGGTGGCTTGGTTCTTCCTCGGTTGATCGTAGACGCAGAGCTTGCCGTCCTCGATCTCGTACCAGCGTTGAGCTTTCATTGATCCTCCCAATCCTGGTACACTTTCCAAAGCGCCCAGAGTGTAGCTGCTACGATGACGAAGAAGATGAGGTGGATGGTTTGGGTCATTTCGAGCCCTCCTTGGCTTTTCTGATTGCTTCGCGAGCTTTGCGCCAATCAGATGCTAGAGGCGGGTTGTTCCCGGTGTCCTGCCAGCGCACCAGATTTTCCAACGCCTCCAGCAATTCCGGAGCAGCCGCCATCAAATCCGCATTTGCCTGATATTCCTCCTCGTAGCGGTTGTAGACCAAGGCGATGTCGTAATCCCGTTCATCCGAAACGATTCCTTGGCTGTGATCTCCAGCGTGGTTGACTAGGCGCCAAGGACCTGGGGAAAATTTATTTTTCATTTTGAACTCCTTTTGCTTTGGCTACGACCCGGCGAGCCTCTTCCCAGGATGCTGTGTCAGGTAAGCCCCAAATCGTGATTAGATCCTCCAGCGCTGCGAGAAGTTCTGGAGCTGCTGAGATCAAGGCACAATTTGCCTCGTCGATTTCCGTTACCTGCTCACTGGTGAGGTGGGGAAGTACGTCTTCAGGATCGAGTTGAATTTGGGCTCCAAGAATCTTGTAGAATCCGTCCCTGTAGCCCTCCACGTTCCAGGGCATAGGTGTAAATTTATTGGTGCTCATATCTTCCTCCCAGCCGCTATCAAAATAAAAGCGGCGAATGCTCCGGTTAATGTTAGAAGCTGCAGGGCTCCGATGGTTTGGTCGAAGAGGGTCATTTTTGGACCTCCAATTCCTTCCTGATCCAAGCCGCGAGGTCATCTGGTCTGCAACCAGCGGAAGGCCAATTTTTGACCATCCGGTCGAACTCGCGGATCTTCATTTCTTGGTTTTGCTGGATTACTTCGCTCGCTTCCAGACCCATCTCCCTATAAATGTGACTGGCGTTGTCGCCAGTGTTCTTGGCACTGACGGATTTGTCTGTGGCCAAATCGGTCCAGGTAAAGGCCTAATAGCGGTTGCAGTAGGTGTCCGCTTTGGAATTGTAGATGGTGATTTGGGCTTTGATTTGTCGGATCATTTTAGGCCTCCTCTTGTTAGTCCCCGCTCGGAAAGTTCTTGCAAACCTGGATGTGCCTGGTCTTAATCTGTTCGTCTGACATGACTGCTCTTGGTCCGCGACGGTAAATCTGCAGCGCCAAGTTAAGTGCAGCGCCCCACTGAGATCCAGATAAGCCTAGAGCCTCAATCCGTTTGTTCGCAAATCCTGCAGCTTTAATTTCCTTCTGGTTCCTCTGCCAAGTCTCTTGGTCCTCCCAGGCTGAATAGTCGTAGCCCCTCTCAAGCAAATGCCTAAGAATCTCAGCGGTTGTAATTTGGATAGCTTGCTCGTACCCAGGACCAAACCCTCCCATCGAAATTGACCGGACTGATTTTCCTTTGTCCCATCTGTTCAACCAGTCAGCAGCATCAGTGCCGTAGATCTCGATCTGGCCGTGCTCTTTGTCCTCTGCTTCGGTGCGATAGAAAACTTTCTTTCCGTCAAGGAACACTCCGCGCACCACAAAGCCTATCCCACGACCGTAGAATCTTATTTCCATACCTTCCTCTGGAATCACAGGGGAGGAACTAGGGATGAAGAAACCCCACCCGTCATGCTTGGTAATCTCCCATCCATTACCTACGGCGTTAACTTTTTTGATTGTGGCTACTTCGAACTGCAAGTCATTTTCCGGGAACATAATTTTTCTCCTTTAAATGTGAAATCTCACTTTTCTGGGAGACTCCCGAAGGAGCCTCCCTCCTTCATAACCTACTCCCCGAAGTAGAAGCAGCGGCAGTATTCAAGCACGATCTCTTCCTCCTCGGAAGTCAATTCAAGAGGTTCCCAAGGAGTGAACCAGTCCTGGTAGAAGATCTCGGCGGACTCGGGCTGGTTCCACTGACCGAGTTCCCCCTCGATCTTAACCGCAGGTCCTCCGGTGCAGAGTAGGATCTGGAACTCTTCGGCGGAGTGATCCTCCGAGCCGGGGCAATACCAACCCGAGCGGACCTGAACCGAGAGGGGATCTTCGTTGATACGCTGGCGAGCGTCGTCGGCGTCTTTGCACTCGCCTGCTTCGGCTTCGAGTTCGTCGAGTTCCTCCTGATTTTCTTCTTCCCAATCCGAGAGTGCTTTTTCCGCCTCGTCGTTAGCCTCCTTCAATTCGAGGTAGCTGGCAGCCCTGAGGTTGCAGTTGTCCGCGTAATCCTTGAGATCTCTTGCAGCGGTTGTGAGTGTGTCGCGGAGATCCTTCTTCTCCTCCCTCAACTCCTCCAGCCGATCCCAATCCAAATTCAACGCCGCCACCATTTCCTTAATGGATTCAAACTGCGCTCGGGCCTGGTCTTTCGCTCTTTCGTTGTCGTTGCTCATTTTGTTGCCTCCTTGTTTAGGAAATGTGAAATCTCACTTTCCTATTGTTAGAGAAAAATAATGGATATACTCAAAGATTTTACTTGACACGGGGCCAGCACTCGTGGTATAATGCGGCTACTTTTCCGAAAGGAAAATAATATATAGTACTTATATAGCCACGATTTAAGCCTCCCTGATTCCCTCCTCTTCCTGCTCTAGCAGACACTCCGGACAAATGCAACCTGGATTTTTGGTTGTTTGGTGGAAATGCCTGTCGCATAGGACGCATTCGGTGGTCATTGGTGGGCCTCCTTATCCCTGATAAATTTTCCCGTCGTCTCCGACGTACAAGTCCACTTCCCCGAATCGCTTAGAAGAAGATGTCAGCCGCTCGCCAGCATCTTTAGGCCAATCCCCATCCCAGAATCCACAGCCGTGTCCGTTCCGGGTGAGCCAGAAGTCGTGTCCTGCCTTGGTGAAATCCAGGCCGATGTCCTCCCAATTCTCGTTGATGAAGCGGGCGCAGTCCTCGTCCATTTTTTGAAACGTCTCTGGCGCGAGGTCTGAGATTCCGTAGTTGTAGTCGAGCGGAATGTCCTGGTCGTCTGTGGAAGACCACAGCGTGGCCTCAATATAAGCCGTTAGAAATTCGTTGATCGAGGGGATCTCCTCCGCATTAGGGAAGATCTCTTTGAATTTCATCCTAGCCTCATTCCAATCAGCAGCCCTCAAAAATGCCGCCTGCTCCTCGTCGTCTCCATCTCCCCAGGCTACGAAGAGAGGTTCACCACAGCCCCAGTAAGCACCGCCTGGGTCGTACCCCTCGTGGAGCGGGACCTGCTCGATGTTGATCCGAGTGACGGAATCGGCTTCCTGGAGCGAGTCAGGTCGGCCCATTTGGGCTCCAGCAGTTGAATATGCTTTCGTGTAGTTGAATTTCATTTCATCCTCCGAAATGTTGTATAGCTTTGTCCGTTCGCATAGCAGCGATGCGAGACAGCGCCGGTAATGTCATCCCCGCACTTAGGGCAGCAGGCTTTATAGGGAGGCTTCGGTACCTCAACGAAGGAATTTTCGTGGGCGTACCCTGTGTACTCCCGCCCACAGTAGGAGCAACTTAGTTCTACTGTGACCCCACTGCCCAGGATCACTTTGTCCTCCCGAAGAGGCATTCCGCATTTGCAGGTCATGGATTTAGTCCTCCCCTAGTATGGCGAATCGAGTCCTGCTCCCTGCCAAGTAGGTCCCACAGCAGTCGCAGTCACTCGTAGAGAATTCGTCTTCTCCGTGCTCTCTTTCACTGAGTTCCGCGCTGGAGCAATGAGGGCAACCAGGGACTTCTTCGGGCTCGCTGCAGTCGGAGCACTCCAGCCCTTCCTCTACTTGCCAAGTGCATCCTTCGCAGTCCGGGTTTTTCACCTTGATCAAGTTGCTCTCCAGCAGGTACTCTCCGCAGTCGTAGCAGGTGAACTCCTTTTCGTCGGTGCAGTCTAAGACTAGGTGAGGGCCTAGATCCGCCAGTCCTCTGTCGATAGCTTCGATCTTGGCGTCAAGCTCCTTCCCATCCAGGTAATAACCCAAGCCAGAGTAATCGGCGTTGACTGCTACCATCGTGCAGTCGGCGCAGAGCCAGATGTCGCGGTGAAGAACTTTCATTTCATCCTCCAAAAAAAATGTGAGATTTCACTTAGTAGCCAAGCGTCTCTTCCTCGTCGCCGCCCAAGCACGCTTCTTCGCGCTCGTCCTCTTCCTCCTGGTATTCGCGCTCCTTCTCGGCAGCATCTTCTGCCAACGAATCGGCAGCGTAGGCCGCGCTAACTTCGTCGTCGTAGATGTGGTCCGTCTCGACGGAAGTAGCCATGCCTTCACCCATCGACCAGCCCACGATAAAACCTCTGTCGTGGTTAAGCCGGATCACGATTCCTCGGATTTTATCGCTGTCGCCGTACTCGTCGGTGTACCAGCCGGTGTGCCCAATCGAGGCGTCCGCCACCTCATCGCACCATTTCCAGCGGTGGATAGGATTCGAGAAGTCGCTGTCGAGGTAGCAGGAGAACCCATCGGCGTTAGGCGTCGGCGCCGAGTAATAACCTCCGGTGTGCTTGTATCGCTCCTGGCGCTGCTTCTTGGTTCCCTTCGGTAACTCACTCAGGTATTTAGGGAAATTGAATCCGGCGAAGGTGAATTCCGTTTCAAGCTTGCGTTGGCGTCCTTTTAACATGGGGTGCCTCCTTAAATGTGAATATTCACTTCTGAATTGATTAGCGCCAAACCTGGAGGTCAAATTTTGAATCCTCCGGGAACCTCTGCTTCATTTTTTGAACTGCCTCTTCCTCCGAAGCGGCGTCGATGTAATACCCTTGTCTTGCTGAAGGATCTTTGTGTCCGGGGCATCCTGGCTCGTAAAGATCGGGACGGGTTAGGCGGAATTGAGGCATGGTTTAGTCCTCCTTCTGGGTGCTCAGTTTGTCAAGTGCTGCACCCCACTTTGTGAGCCTGTCCTCTTCAACTTTGAGGGATGCCCGCTGCCTTTCGATGCTCTCAGCAGCACTTTTGATTTCTGCCTGAGCCTCAACCAGAGCGGATTCCAGGTCAGGGTGGTACATATCAACTCCACAGCGAGCAACCCTACCGTCGCCATATCGAATCTTGAGGGAGGGTAACCTGCATCCCGGCAAAATGCCCTCTTCAAGTACGGTTATCGTTTCAATCGAGATGGTACCATTGTCGTTAAAATGGATGTCATAGCGTTTCATCTTGTCCTCCCTCGTAAAATGTGATATTTCACTTTTTGCTTCGTTCACTCAACTCATCGACCGCCAGAATATTGCTGAAGTAATCCCCTTCGTTCCCTGCGGAGGAATACTTCTCGTTCACGAAATCATCCTCCTCAAATCCCTGCTCCAGAGCGTCCTTCCTGAGTTCCTCGATATAATCCGGATCTGCGAAGTAGCCTTTGTACCCCTTGTCCTTGCAGTAGTCGGCTATGGCGTCGTGGCAGGCGCCTAGATCCGAGTTCCCGTGAATCAAAAATCCTGCCGAGACATAGCAGCCGGTGTCGAGCCAGATGATGTAGGTATTGGGCCAGAAGTGCTTGTCTGAAGGATTCACGTAGTCGATGGATTTGCGGCACTCCCGGAGCCACTTGGCGAATTCAGTTCGTTCCATTTCCTACCTCCTAAAAAATGTGAGATTTCACTTTTTACTACCTAAACATCCAGCTACACATCACCAAGCCGCAGACAGCAACCAAACAAACCAAGATCCTCCCTACGGCGGCTTCAGTTTCCCTTTTCTGTTCGAATTGGGCTCTCTGTTTGAGGACGGTGGTGGAGACGTAGTTCACGAAACCACCTCCACTCTCTCCATCCTGAGATCGACCCAAGCCAATCCATCGTTAAACTGCACCAGGACCATATCCGCCAATTCTTCAAGGCAGTGACCAATTCCGGTTCCGATTACGTAAACTTTTTGATTTTTCATTTTGTGGCTCCTTTTCCCGTAAAATGTGAGAATTCACTTTTCCATCAAGATTCACTTCTGAATACCTTAAGCCACCAAAATCCTCACCACGTAAGGATGGCCGTAGTTCATGAACCAGTCCCAGGTCGTTTTGATCCTTCTTGTCTTGCCTGATTTAGTTCTGACTTCGCAGATGATCGTCATGGCTTAGTCCTCCTTTTCTGGCGCCGTATTGCGCGCATCGCAGATTTCCCATTCATTCAAGCTTTCGTCCACCACATGGACCATCTCAGCGACAGCCACCCTTTTCCCGCAGGAGTCGCAGGCTCTCATCGTGGGGTCCTCTAAATACATCCCTTCCCCACAACAAGGGCAGCGCTCGCCGTTGTCTTCGATTTCCCCTCGCTTAGACTTTTGCTCACAATCGGGGCACTTTATTTCCTCGCCTCTAGCCTCCCGTTCGATTTCATGCTCGATGTACTCTTCTGCCAGGGTCTCGGAGCGAAATGCGGAAACGTGGCCATACCTACCAAGCAACTCGTTCCACCTCTCGACAGCTACCCAGCCAATCCCGGTTTGCCCTGCAGGCACAATTCTGTAAAATGGGATTTTGATGAATTTCATTTTGTGGCTCCTTTCGTAAAATGTGAAGTTTCACTTTTTACCTTTCAGCCATTCCCTAATCCGAATCATCCCCTCGCTGCTAATCTGCCAGACCGGAACTCCACCATCCAGATAAAGGCCCCTCTCTTGGTCGCCTTCCATTAAAGTGCTTAGGTAGTACCTGGACACGAACTGACCGAAGTCCGTATGATCGTAACGGCAGTCATAGAATTCGACCGTCGGATCATCTTGGTCGTGCTCCAGGCAGAAATTGAGTCCGTATTTATCACCTTTTTGTACGATCCGGACGAGCCAGATCATTCCTTGGTCGTTGAATATTTTGATCATTTTTGAGCCCTCCTACCGCACCATTTTCGATGAAGAAGTTGTTCGGGTACTTCAGCTCCAGGCAGTAGACGATGGTTTCCAGTGGGAATCCTCTGTTGACCAGTTGCTGCACGTAGGCTTGCCAAGGCAGTTTCATTTTTAACCTCCTTCTGACCGCAGGTTTCCTCAGGTTGATTGCTTCGCAGGAGAACATGAGGAAACCTGCGGTCCAACTATCAAGCTACTCAGCCCACATTACCAGATCCGAGAAAAGACCCTCGGCCTCTGGGAGTTCCCACAGCCCGTCTTTGTTCCTGGAGGCTATTATCGTGTCTCCGTCAGGTCCGCTCCTCAGTTCTCCGTAGGTTATTTGCATGTAATCCGAGAAGGGGCCTAAGTCCTCACTCATGGTCGAGGTAGCAACATTTTCACCGCGTACATAGTAATTCATTTTATTCTCCTTTTGGTTGATGGTGGTTGAACTCGGTCGATTCAAATAAATGTGAAATTTCACTTTTACGAAAACCTCAGTAAGATAGCCGTCGCCCAAACAACTCCGAGCCAAACTATAGGTGCCATCATATCGTCCCTCCGTGCTTTCGGATAATCTCCCGGACAACTTCCAGAGGGACGTATGAATAAACGGGAGAACCTTCGTAGGTATGATAAGGAGCCAAAAGTTCTTCTGGTTTGTTAGGGAACCCAACCTCGACATCCGAGTACAAAGCGAGCTTGAAGAAGTCCATTGTCTTAGGACAACAAGCGTGACGATCGCTTGCCTGGACACTCATCATAAACCCGTCTTTGCACACGATCTGAGGGAATAAAACTCCCTGGGTCCTTGTGGGAAGTTTGATTTCAATTTTGGTGGACATTTGGATCTCCTTTGTAATTACGGGCTATTTCCGAAATGGGCGGATAGGGATGAGGGGAAAGAACTTTATAAAACCTTTGTCTTGGCGTTTATAGCGGGTTTGGATCTTTTCGTCAAGCATTTTAATTCACATGTGTATTTAAATTGGAATGTGAAACCTCACTTTTATGGTTTATTTGACGGGCGAATCAGGTAAACTACGCAAACTTTGCATAGCTGGTGTAAAACCTTATTAAATACGCAGGTTTAGTCAGGTTTCTAGCGGAGCTTGGATATTGAGTTATGCCTGCGGTGGATTAGGGAGGATGCAGGATCAGTCAATTTTCCAGCGAAGCTTTAATCATGAGGAAACCTGCGGTTGAATTGGGAGCTTCGCAGGTTTCCTCAATTTTAATGCGAAGCTGGTTGGCTTGAGGCGGACTGCGAGGTATTAAAGCACTTCTTTCTCCGTGACGAAGTATTCGCGCTCGAAACCTTCGGGAGCGTTGATCTGCCATTCCTGGCCTTTGGCGTGCGCCTTTTCGCTGGAGGAAAAGAGGAAGGTTTCAACCCAGCGATCATCCGAGTAGGGCTCAAGGGTGTCTTCAATCTGCGCGAGTTCATAGACGATCATTTTAATTTCTCCTTTTTCTCGTTTCCCCAAGTTCCAACGCGTTTCCCTTCCTAGATCAAAAAGGATATACGCGCCGGTCCTGGGGGTTTTTAGGTAGTTCGTTTAGGCGCTATGTGAAATTTCACATAGCGCCTCTCAAGGTCGAGCTACGATCCGCGCCCTGGACCTGCAGGGCACCTCTTTTGCTCCATCTAAAGACTGCGAACATCCGTTTGCAGAGTTTAGAAAATGTGAAATATCACTTTTATTTGTTCCATTATGTAACACATCCTGGATGAAATGTGAATTTTCATATTTTCTAAATAGAGCGGGACCGGCTCGATGCTTTGGGCCGGTCCCGCTTTGTTGCCTCAAAAATGTGAACTTCACATTTTTAATGAGCTTTTCTTTAACCAGTGAACCGATTGCCTCATGCCTCGCCTTTCTTATCAGCGACACAACTATTAGCAGGACGGTCAGTATCTGGCGTTTAAACGGCCCTTCTGTTTAGATGTATGGTAGCACCTCCCCCGCTTCTTATCTCTCGACTATAAGGGGATATTCCGCCTTTCCAATCTGTTACCTTGTACCGTCAGGCAGACTCCCATAGTTGGGGCCTCTGTCTGCAGTCATTTGGATTGATACAAGTCAAGGATCGAACGCGCTAAATCTTGTGCTGATCCTGTCGGCAATAGGTGACAGGTTCTAAGGTTTCGTGCCCTATAGCGGGACACTACTTTCTCCGTTTGGCATTTTGCTAGAATGCCTGTACAGGTGTCAAGCTGTACACGTCATGCCTCAATAGTCTCAATGAGCGGGGAAATGATACAAGGGTCTTGCTCTGTAGCTTCTAGATCCTACACCTAGAAGCTACAGAGCAAGACCCTTGCCGGTTAGGGCAAGGGCCTTTGGCGCTAGGCAGAGGCACCGGCCTTTTTAGCCTCTTTCATGGCTTTTTCCAGAGCTGCGAAAAGCCCCTCATTCCCTGCACATTTCGTCATGACGGCCTTAACGTAGCTGTCAACGTTGAACTCTTTGGTGCAGTTGGAGTTATCACCGCTGTTCCTGATGAAGTCATACAGCCTCTTGAGGAAGCGCCCACACTCGCCTTTGTCCTGAATAGCCTCGGTGTATTTCTCGGGAACGTCGCGGCCAGCCTGCAGCATGGCGTTGTGTACCGTGTGAACGTAGCCGGTTGCCTTTTCCGGCACGCCGAAGTGCGTTTCGATGGTGGAGATGGTATCCATCATGCGGGTCTGTTGCGAGGCGTAGGCTTTGCTCTCTGCGTCAACGGTTTTCAGAATGGCGGTTCTAGCTTTGATACCCATGGACTCGATTTGCTTTTTCATGATATACCCCTTTGGCCTATGGCCGGTTGTGGTGCAAGGCACCGTGTATGCTTCCCAGGTGAGCCGTTCGTTCATGTTGATACAGTTATAACAGCTACCTTGTTTCAAGTCAACACTATTTTTCACATTTATTTTAAAATAATTATTCTTGTGTAAAACAAGGTACTTAGGCTGTTAATTCATATTAGGTAGCTCCCCTCGGTCGATCCCTACGACCTCCCCTCGGTCGATCCCTACGACCTCCCCTCGGTCGATCCCTACGACCTCCCCTCGGTCGATCCCTACGACCTCCCCTCGGTCACTGGGGGCGGGGTGAAAGTTTTAATGAGAGCCAGGCTCCCTTACCCATTCACACACACGCTACGAGTTAAAATTCAGATGTACATACTTTTATCTTGACACGTAGCGAGTAAAGTGTTAAGGTTCAATACAGGCAAAACAAAGGAGAAATAAAATGGAACGAGTAAAAATTGGAGATAAATTTCACGCTTGGACAGTGATAGCAGGCCCCATCATGAAGGGCAAAGGTCTCAAGTATTGGACATGCCAATGTGCTTGTGGGACTCAGAAGGAGATCCAGCAGTACTCCCTACTGAATGACCGCACCCATAGTTGTGGGTGCCAGAAGGTTTTCTCCGAGGAAACTAGAAAGCTCCTGTCCGAACTCAGGAAACAGCGGCCCGCCCCAAGAGCTAAGGGGTTCACCCAGACTGAAGAGACGAGGGCGAAGATAAGCCAGGGTGCCAAACAAAGGTGGGAGGAGAGGAAGGCGCAGCCATGACCCTACCCTACCTGCTTCGCACTGTTACCAGGGGTTCTACTCAAATTAGCCCACAGGGTTCCTCAATCCAGCCTGCTTCGCACTGATCCTGACCGGTACCTGTGGTCCAACTAGACGAGCCTGTGGCTGCACCGGGATAAACAAAATACCAGCGCCAACCCAAGAGGAGTTAAAATGAAGACGATCATACGGAATCACCCAGCAACTTCCCAGGAAGCTATCCAGTTCACCCAGCACCTCCTCCAGTCCTTCCCCATCACCACCAGAAGGCAGATCACCATCGAGTTCAGGTCTACTAACTCTATTGGGAGGGGGAATTGGGGCATGGCGCACGATTACAAATTCAACAACACGCTCTTTCTGGAACTGGCCCTTGGGACTTCCAAGGAACGCAGAGATCTCCAGGATCTCCTCCACACAATTGCCCACGAGTACTGCCACGCGCTCCAATACGACCAGGAGAAGCCTGCATCCTGCACTGAGGCGGACCTCTTCGGAGACAAAGAGGTGCCCAAGTTTCTGGAGGAGAACCTGCGGATGAAAAAGGCTGCTTAAAATTTAACAGGAGGAACAAATGACCAAAATTTACTACGAGATCGACATCACCAAGGCACCGGTAGGACCGCCTGTGCGCTTATTTAGGGAAGGCTTCGATACGCGCCGTCTGAATGAAGAGCGCCTGGAGGACTACTACCGGTACATTGAGGAGTTCAAGAGGCAGCGGGAGTTAGCCCGGTCCAAACCCAGCAGCTAGAGCACCTCTCCCCTATTGTACCTGGGGTAATGCTCCATATATGATACGTTAAGCCTAAAAATATGACTTAATGATTCATATTTGATACGTTAAGAGGGCAAAAGTAATGTGGGATTTGAACCGGAGGTTGGATTTTGGGATTGCTAAAATTTTGGGGATGTGGGTTCAGAAAGGATATACTTTGGGGAAATGCAAAAATGTCAACTAATGGTTTACAAATTTGTGGATTTTCAATTTGTTACCTAGCGAACCACAGGTTTCCTCAGGTGGATCGCTTCGCGGGAGAACATGAGGAAACCTGTGGTTCGCCTAAGCCGTGCTCTTGTGGTCCCAGTAACGTTAAGCAAAATTTACAAAACCTACCTGAAATGTAAATTTTATTTTACGATAGCCACTTTAAAATTCACGCAGCGAAGCGAAGTGCATTCACATCTGAATTTTTCTCTTGACAAATATTCAGAAGTGAATTACGATGCAGTTCAACAAGAGGTCTGCCTGCCGCTAACGGGAGAGGCCTTTTGTTTTAGCAGGACAAATTCAGATGTGAATTAAGGAGACCATTTTGACCGTTAAAGAGTTGATCGAGGAACTGAAGGACCTGCCGCAGGACGCTGAGATAATCATGCAGAAAGACACCGAGGGGAATGGCTACAGCCCTTTGTCTGTAGTTGATCCAGACGCGATTTACGTTCCGGACAGCACCTGGAGCGGAGATGTTTATTCGCTGGATTGGACAGCGGAGGATTGCTGTTTGCAGGAGGACGACTGGGAGGAAATGAAGGCCAACCATCCGAGGTGCGTAGTTCTGGCACCAATAAATTAAGGAGAACATTTTGACGATCACGATCAAAGAAAGTAAGACAGCGGATTCCCGGACCTGCGGAGATCCGACGAAGGTGACCAAGGAAATCTTGGTCGCTTCCACAGTGCAGCACATCGAGGACGTAGGGAAGGGCATCGAGTTTATTCAGGGAGCCTTAGGCGAGGCCATAAAGTGGCACGACTTCGACAAACTGACCTGCCTCGACCAATTCCACTCCGACTTCCAGACGGGTTTTAGTGAGCATAGCTGGTGGGACTCCCACAAGATCTGCTCCAGGCACCATCTTTTAACTGAAGAAGGTGTGCCAGAAGACGTTGACCTGATCGACGTGCTGGAGTTCATCGTCGATTGTGTCATGGCGGGGATGGCTCGAAGCGGAGCTGTTTATGACTTGGAGCTTCCAGATGAACTGCTGCAGCGAGCCTTTAGGAACACGGTGGACCTTTTAAAGGACGCGGTGGTGGTGGAGGTCTCCGATGAGCCTTAAGCCCTACTGGGTCAAGCACCCGGTTCAACTTCGTCTAGCAGCATTACTCGCGATCCTGACTTCACCGCTCGCGGTTTGCTGGTTCGTCTGCGAGAGCATTTGGGAGCAGCGTGGCGGTATTGCTAGAGCCTACAAGGAAGCTTGGGGCTACGTGATTAAGGGAGGTGGGTGATGTTTCAATTGGCAGATTTTTTATTTATAACATCGGGCGCCACCATCGTGGGTTTTTGAGACCAACTGGATGCTAGGCATCGCGACTTGGCTCATAGCAACTGCCTGCAAGTCAGGCAGCAACTACAGATAAAATAAAAGGAGATCAAAAATGGAATGGTATCACGTTTATTTGTTCACGAGGTTGGATGGTCTGAGTGGTGCGTTTTGTTTTTCTGGGATTTTGTTGGGCGTCATCACGGTGATAGCTTTAGCTTTCCTGCCCATTTTAGCCCACGAGGTGGAGGACACAGCAATCCTCAAAAAGATTTATGGCGTGCTTGTCGGGACCGCCCTCTTCTTCAGCGCAGGCGCCCTAGCAATCCCAACTCAAAAAGAAGCAGCCGCGATTTACCTGCTGCCGAAGCTGGCAAAGTCCGAGTTCGCTTCTGAGGCATCGAAGATTCCTACGGACGCTGCTAAGCTTTTGAGGTTGAAGCTGGAGCAGTACATCGCGGACATCGACCCGGTGAAGGAGGCAGAGAAGAAATGATCTGGCTTATAAGATTTGGATTGGGCACGGCTTATTTCGGGTTCGCTTGGTGCGGAGTAGTTTTTTACCTGGATATGCTCTGCGGCAAATATGGCCTCGCCCTGTCGATGCTTTTGTGCCTCGCAATCAACGCTGTTAATGTCGCGCTGTACCACAAGATGTTAGGCGAGGAGGCCCAAAAGTGACCAAATGTACTTGGGTCGATTGCCTTGCTCAAGGAATCAACCCACAGTTTTCTAAAGATGGCGAAGAGTGGGCCTGCCTGTGCGACGAGCATCACGAGAAGTTGGAAGGGGTGTTGGAATCGGCGAGGAGAGTAGGTTCGGACGCGGTGCTGCCCACTTGGGCCAATATTTTAGACGTGTGGGCTAAAGCTCAGGGTGGGGCTGCGGAAGCGGCGAGGAGGATTTGAGATGACCCACATCGAAAAAGAAGTAATGGAAAAGATAAAGGACGAGCCTTGGTTTGAGGGGCGGGATTGTCAGTACGAAAACTGTGCCTCTCACGGGTGTGAAGACTGTACCCACGATAGCAAAGATTACGCAGGCTGCACCTACTGCTCTGACGGAATTTGTCAGTGGAAACAAGCATAGGAGCTAAAAAAAAATGGAACCCCACAATTTCGTCAAGCTCTATCGAAGCATACCTTGGCTGGTTTGCAGCAAATGTGGGCTCGTAAGACTCAGGAACCCGTTCACCGATTGGTGCGTCCGGAATGGCTGCGATGCAGACGAGAGACCGGACTACAAGAAAATGCGAGATAAATTAACTCGACAGGAGGTTTAAAAATGGAAGTGATTTGTGATCACGGTAAGGAGAGTTGCGGGAGTTGTATACACAGCGCACCGCATGAAAGGTATATAATTGGTTGCAGTTGCGAGACCTGTGGTAGCACAGGTGAATGGGTCCAATGCATTCCGGTCGAGGCTAAAAAGGACTGCGACAACCTGCTGGGGAGGCTCAAGGGTCAGATCGAAAAGATAGCCGAGAACACCCCATACAAGAACGAGGTGGATGTAGCGGGGCGCCTGCTGGGGAACCAGATGGTTATCATGGAAGCTCTTGTGGCTTTGCTGGAGGCGAGATGAGTTGGACTGACTGCGTTTGTGTCGAAAACGAGAACCACAACGGTGAATACGCCGAGTGCCTCATGTGTGAGATCGAGCGACTAGGTGAATACGCCGAGGACTTGAGTAGTGAGGTCGAGAGGAGTCACGAGGAGAACCGGCTTCTAAGAGACCAGGTTGCTCGGCTGCAGGCCTCAACAGGTGCATCTGTGATGCGCGGGAAGAACCAGAGGATTGAGGCGTTGGAGGAGCAGATAGAGGAACTCAGGATTCTTGCGTTTTAACAAATTCAGATGTGAATTCAAAGGAGATAATTTGAGCAGAGGAGAAAAGCTCCGGGTCTTAGTTGCCTGTGAGTACAGCGGAATTGTTCGCGATGCCTTTATCGCAAGAGGACACGACGCAATGAGTTGCGACCTGCTTCCAACTGAGAAGCTCGGTCCACATTACCAAGGAGATGTTCGGGACATTCTCGATCAGGGCTGGGACCTACTGATCGCCCACCCAGACTGCACGTACATAACCAGCAGCGCGGAGTGGGCCTACGGCGATGGCCCTTACCACCAGAAGGTTAAGCCCGAGACCTTAGTTGGTGCTGCTAGGAGGGCCGCGAGGGAGGATGCGCTTGATTTCGTCAGGCTGCTTCTCGCTGCGCCGATCTGTATGAAGTGCATCGAGAACCCTGCACGGGGGGCCATTAATACGAGGGTCAGGAAGCCGGATCAAATCATCCAGCCTTGGCAGTTCGGTCACGACGCGAGCAAGGCGACTGGGCTCTGGCTTGAGGAGCTTCCTCACTTGTTGCCGACTTGTTTGGTGCTTCCTCGAATGGTAGGGGCGCTCCCGAGGTGGGGCAATCAGACGGACAGTGGGCAGAACAAGCTGACTCCGGGAAAAGACAGATGGAAAGAACGAGCCCGCACCTACCAAGGTTGGGCTGACGCTATGGCGGATCAATGGGGATAAGGAGCTAGAAAATGTCAAGTTTTACGAAGCAGGGCCTTTCTTTAAACGAAGGTGACAAGGTGAAGTGGGATGGTCTCCCGGCACTGGTTGTAGCGGTAGCTGAGGAGGACACGGAGTGCCCGTACAGGGTATTCAGCGAAGGACACGAGGTGTCCGGGTGGGTGAGTGGGGAGGTGCTGGAGTTGGTGGAGATGGCTACCTACGAAGAGTTCCTGAACGAGGAACTTTTAAAGGTCGGGGATTTTGTGCGCACGCGACATGGAAGAGGGGTTTTAATCCAGATAGACCAGGATGACGACAGCATACCCTACTTTGTGGGCGTGTTTGGCTCAGAAGGGCGCTGGATTGAATATGACGAGGAAATCACCTTCATCTCCCGCCCTGACTACGGGGAGGTGGTTTAGATGAAACCTGAAATTGGGGATAAGGTTCGGGTAGATGATTGGTCGGGTCAGCACGAAGGGGTCGTGTTCAGGCTCCCGACAGAAACCGTTCCGGAATACTATGTGGGTCGTGAGACTGGCTCTGTGATCTATACCAAAGAAGACAAAATCACAGTCCTTTTCAGGCCTCGTTACGAGTACGTCAACCAGAATCCGTTCAAGGTTGGCGACCTGGTGACTTGGTATGGCGAGAGGTGCTTGGTGGTTGGGCAGGTGGATGAGGGTGAGTGGAACTACCGAGTTTCTCGGCTGAACTACGAAGGGGATTTAACCTCTGTAAGGGAGCAGGATCTTACGCTGGTTCACGCCGCAGGGCATCCGGAGGAGAAGGTTTCGGTTCAGGACGTTGAGCCTGAAGGTTGGTACGGGTACCCGGATGAGGTGCCTGTGGAAGAACCCAGCAAGCCCTTCAATTTTGAGGAGGTGTACGATGAGCCAATCCCATTTTAACCTGCTTCCCTGCCCCTTCTGCGGCTCTCCTGCAGAACTGGATGTGATGGAAGACCACCACGGCGAGTACTTTAACTTGGGTTGCTTGGACAATGGATGCCCCGCTCGCTGGATCTACTACACGACCGCCTCTGAGGATATCTCGGTCGAAGAAGCAGTTGCAAAATGGAACGGGAGGGTTTGATGAGCGGAGACAGATTTTGCAACTGCGACTTCACCATCTCCCGCCTACAGGCCCAACTGGAGCTGGCTCACAAACGCGAGTCAGAGCTTGAGGAGTTGCTGAGGGAGGCCAAGGAATTAGCAGAAACCTACCGCGTTTTTACGCGGAGAACAATTCAGACAAAAGGAGCAGAAAATGTTTAGAGATGTGAAAGTAGGAGATCGAGTTTGGGATATCAGATTTGGGTGGGGCACAGTGAGGCACGTAAGTCCTCTTGGGTTCTTCCCTCTTCATGTAGAAATGGACCTTCGTGACGAAGGCGAGGCTATTTTTGAGGAGTACACTTGGGAGGGCTACGTGATCCCGCAGCCACTCAACCCAACCCTCTTCTGGGACGAGATCGTAATCAAGGCGCCTGAGAAGCCTGTGAGGTTGGTCGAGAGAACGTTTGAGGGTTGGGTGAATTTGTATGAGGTAGGCGACCCCTGTTTCCATAGTACCAAGAATGGAGCGGACCTTGCTGATTCTGGCAGGCTGGGTGTGTTCAGTGTGTCCTTGGTAATCAAAGAAGTGCCTGAATGTGTTGCCCTGTGTCTGGAGGGCTTCAATGAACTCGCGTAACATCGCAAAATGTGCCATCTGCTGCGACATCATCGAGTCCACGTACCGCCACCATTTTATTACCTGCAAGTGTGGCGCGATCAGCCTGGATGGTGGAGATGATTATCAGAGAGGTGTAGGTGAGCCGAAGGATTTCCTTCAGCTTAGCGAAGAAGAAATCGCTGCGTGGGATTCGGTGCCTACTGGAAGGCTGGAGGATTGGGCTTACGTGGGTGGAGTCATCTACGGGGCCGTCTTCGACGACAAGCTGAAGCGTTTTCGTGATGGAACCGAGATCCACACTTCCTCGGTGGCATCACCCGCGAAGGACCGGAAGGAGGGGAAGGTGATCCAGACCAGAGGTAGCACCTATTTACTAGGCAAAAAGTTCGAGCCGAGGAAGGATTGGACTGCTGAGGTCGTGGAGGTAGCGGCTGAGGTTGGAGTTGGTGCGTTTTAAATCAAAGCCCTTGGGTCTTCCCAAGGGCTTTTCGTTTATTCAAATTGCTCCCCAAATTTATCTGCGTCCTTCCTCTTTTGCTCCCTATCGACGAACGCATATTTCCTCGACATGTTGATGTCGCTGTGATCGAGGAAATCTGCGGTCTTCCTGATGTCCTGCGTAGCTTGGTAGTAGAAGGTCCCGGCTGAGTGCTTGGTGTCGTGGAAGCGCTTGTCTTCGAGCCCTGCTTCCTTTTTGACCTTCTGGAAAATGTTGTCCCAGTAGGATCTGGAGATGGGCACTTCCGGAGTCTCACCGCAGAAGAGCCAAGGGCTTTCCTGCTCCTTCTTGGTTAGCCCCTCTAGGTAGGAATCCAGCAGGCTCCTGAGCTTTGGGATCATGTCCAGATAATGTGTGTAGTCGCCCTGCTTCCTTTTGCTTGCTGGGATGGATACGAGATTTTCCTGGAGGTTCAGGTATTCCTTTTTTAATGAGCATATGGTTTTCCTCCTGAGCCCACCGAACGCGCCCATCCCTATAATGAGTGGAGCCCTCTTGTCTACCAGCTCCGCTGCTTCCAGAAGCCTATTCAATTCACCCACCGTGTAAAATTTATCCTCCCTGGAATCGTTCTCGGGCCAAGCAGGTACCACCTGAAGCTGATTGTATTCGAGGTACCGCGTGTTGTCTGGAGCTACGATCTTGGATTTCACGAAGCAGTTGATCATGTTGATGAGGGTGGTCCTGGCCCGGTTCACAGTCGAGTTCGAGTGACCTAGATCATCCCGGCAGTAGACCATGTATGCTTGGAGGTGCTGCGGGAGTAGATCCTGAATGAAAACTGGGAGCCGGTCTGATAACTGGCGTGGCAAGGGCTTGTCGGTCTTCCAGGAGAACTCTCGGAAGAAGGGAGTCAGGTTTCGGTCTAGGCGTTGGAGGTAGAAGGCTCGTGTGTCGGCGTTGGAGAGCCCTTCGAGGTGGGTTTTGTAAAGCTCTGCGGCTCGATCCCAGGTCAATTTTTCCCGCTTCTGGTTCAGCTTGAAGCGGTCGTCCACGATCTGACCCAGGACCTGGTTAAGCCGATCCTCGGCTTGTTTCTTGTGGATGCTGATCTGCTCCGCGATCTGCTTCCCATCGAAGGAGTAGGAGATGCTCCAGAATTTATCAGCCTCGTTTGTGGTGCTTCCACACTTTTTGCACGGAGGCATCTTCTTGGGAGGATCGGTGAAGCGCTTCCTGGCCCCACACTCGTAGCATCGGACCACCTTGAAAATCGAACCCTTTTCTCGCATGAGCTTTCCTCCTTGGTCAGAATATAATTCAGACGTGAATGGAAGTCAAGCCCTTCGCTGCAATATTTGAGCAATAATTGAAATTTCCTGACTCTTCCCGATTAGGGCTAAGTGGTGGGATTTGGTAATTTTATTTTATGTATTAGGTAGTTATAAATTCAGACGTGATTTTAAATGCTGGATGTGATTTAAGGAAGTCTTTATGGATTAGGTAGTTGTGAGATTTGAGGCTTTTTAGTTGATATAGCAAAGGCCCTCTTGGTTAAGGAGAGCCTAGTTATAACTAGCTGATTCTATTGTACAAATAGGTGCATGCAAATAATTCACTTGTGAGTCAGAGTCCGTTGCCTTACCGCTTGGCGACACCCCAATTTCAACTACTTACGAGATTTTATTTTCCTTAGCAATAGTCTGTCAATTTTTGAATCCGGAATGCTGCTAAAGAAAATGCCCTGTCTCGCGTCAGGTGGACCGCAAGATAGGGCATTTTGAAATTCAAGTCAACATTCTTTTTCGTCTTTTTTTGGGCTGAGGATCTTGTTTGGAAACTTGGTGGAGCGCCTTGATTTCGTCGAGGAGGATTGAGGGGTCGATCTGCCACCTACCTTTAGGCCCAGTCTTCCAGCCTGTAAGTTCGCCAAGTTCCAGCTTTCCCTTCAGCCATCTGTCGGACTTGTTGATTTTGATTGAGGCTTGTTTGAGGCCGATCAGGAGAGGCTCTGGTCGATTTGGGCTAAGCGCTTCGATGGCCGCTTGGAGAATTTTTAATGTCGCGGCATGGACCTCGGCTTGGGCCTGGAGAAGCCTGAGTAACGATGCTGGGTCCGTGGAAATGGCTTGGGTCTGCACTGGGAAACGCCCTCCTGCAATAGTCTTGCAATTATTGAACTGGATTTCGAAATGATTCTACCTACTTCCAAGGCCACTTGAATATCGGGGTCGAATAATTCTCCCTGAAAAACTTCCACGAGGCGAAGTGCGACCGGCAGCAAAAGTGCAGGCCGTACTTCTTGGAGTAGATCCCCTTGTGGCTGAATTCTGAGTGACACCAGGCGCAGGTCATTTTCGGTCTCCTGAGTTGATCCTACTCCTGACCTTCGTAAGTAACAAGTTGGAAGCATCTTTTCGGATTCCTAATACAGGTAACGTCGGGAGTCTCTGCAACGCACTCAGATTGCGACCTACAGAAGTAGCAGCAGGTCTGATTCTCCTTGAAAGGGTCGTAGGGACAACATGTGGATTTGCATCTGGCGATCATCTCCCACCTCCGTACAAATCCTTAGCCCACCCAGAGCCCTTCAAGACAAATGAAGGCGAAGCTACGGTTCGGTGCATCGGATGACCACATTCACAAAGCTGAATTCCCGGTGAGTTGAAGGCCTCCCGGACCTCCCTTGATTTTTCACATTTGCTGCATTTGTACTCGTACAGAGGCATTTTAGAAAATCTCCTATTCGGATATGAATTGATTGGGTAAAACGAAAGGCCCCGCTAAAGCCCCTTTTCACCTTTTGACGAGGATGTTACGTCAGGTCGGGCTCGGTGTCAAGAAAATAATTCATATCTGAATAAAAATTCACTTGACAAATGACGAAAGTGTGATACAATTTTTAATGAGGGAGTGTACCCTCAACAATTCAGATGTGAATGGGAGAACGAATGGGAGATTGGATTGAGATCAAACCGGAGCAAGTAAGGAAGGACAACAGCAACCTGTGGCGCATGGAGGGGGAGGGCACCTACATCAATGAGGAGTTAAAGAAATTGAAATTCAAAAAGGTTGAGCCTGAGCACATTGACCGGCTGAGAAACTGGGTGGCAGTCACTGGCTATGGAATTGCCCATCCTTACGAGGACTTGGATGCTCAATTGGATCTGCAGACTTTTATCGCGAGGCTAACCGAAGTAGATGCTGAAATTTTTGAACTGTTTCTGGAGAACTACTCGGTCAAGGAAATAGCTGCTGAGGTAAACCGAAATACCAAAACTGTGTACCGCAGGTTGAGCGGAATTATCGACCAGTACAAGACCTACTACCTGGAGGAATAATGGAAGAAGATAAAATACTTGGCACCAAATCAATCGTACCAAAGGACACCGACGCTTTCGAATTAGCGGATTTTGAAACACCGCTTTCAACCTCAGCAGTACCAAATGTCTTGTGGAGTATCGAGAAGCATAAAGTTGCTCAACTACTGGCTTTGTCTGGGCTATCTAAAGCTCAGATCAGTCGAGAAACAAAGGTTCCGCTCGGAGCCATCAAGAAGTGGCAGGAAAGCCAGGAGTTCCGTGACTACGTAAACCAGTTAGTCCTCGAATCAGCAAATCTCATGAAGGCCACCCGCCTGCAGATCCTGACCAAAATCCTGAACGCCAGAATTGACGAAGCGGAAAAAACTGACGACTACGCCCGCCTATCTAAAGCCGACACGGTAGACATCATCAACGCGATCCGGAAAGAGACGGTCGAGGATGAGGAGAAGAAGGAGTCGAAGTACGTTCAGATCCTGGAGAAGATGGTTGAACTGACCCACCAACCCAGGACCTTGGAGCTTCCTAAATAAACTGTCTAAATGAGAATTTAGATAGCCTACCACCCCAATAAGGTATTGAGAACAAAATTCAATATCTTTTATGGGGTCCTTAAATGAATGCTTTTTTAGCCAAGATATTCGGCAACAGGCCTGGAGTTATTTTCAGGCTGTACATGGCAGCGGTGCTTTTTCAGTTTTCACTCCTCAGTTTCGCCTCAGTTGATCTGGCGGCTACGAATGATTTCTGCTTGGGTCCCTTCAACATGGTGCTGGATATATCCTTCTGGCTCGGCGTGTTTTCGTCGCTGGGCGCCTGCAGTTTGGCTTTTAGAAGCAAATACGTGAACTGGCCGCTAGGTACCCTACTCAGTGAATCAGCCGCAGTCCTCGCCTTCGTCGTCCTCAGCTTTGACTACTTGACCCGCAAGCCTCCGATCATCGCAGGTAGCGTTCTCTCCGTAACCGCAGCTATTTTCCTGATTGGAGGCCTTATCTATGAGCGAAGAAATCCTTAATTACAAAATTGAGCAACTCGTAGATCGAGTAGAGAAATTGGAGGAGCACGAATCAAGGTGCTCACAGCCGGAAGAAGGAACTCTGGCTTTGATGAAGACGAGCTTGAAGGAGGACATAGGCAAGGTGGAGTCGAAGCTGAATTGGCTCATCACCTTGATTCTGACTACTGTGTTGGGCGCCCTAGTGACGATTTTTTTATCGAAGATGGGGTTTAATTGATGATTGAGAAAATAAGAAAATGCAGAACGTGTGGTTGTATGTCAACAGAAGTAGATTTCGTTAAGAACCAGAATTGGTGCAAGCCGTGCCAGAGTGATTACAACAGGACCTACTCAAAAGGGTGGAGAGCAGATAATCAAGAGAAGATCAAAGAGGATAGGAGCGAGTACTACGCAGAAAACGGTGACGAGATTAGACGTAAATCTAAAGAGTACCATGCAGCCCACCCAGAGCAGAAGAAGCAAGCGGATAAGAAGTGGAGGGATGCTAATGCAGAAAGAAAAAAAGAGAATGATAAAAACTGGCGGATAGAGAATGGAGTACGTAAGTATAAGCACGAAAAGAAGCGCAGGCAGAGGAAGGCTGAGATCCCAGGTGTCTGCACCGACAAAGACGTTGATGCTTTGTATGCTAAGCAGGGAGGACGCTGTACCTATTGTCAGGAAAAACTTGGCGATTTTCATGTGGACCACATCATCCCTGTTGTAGTTGAGGGATGTACCCATTGGCCCTCCAATCGCCAGTTGCTCTGCCCTTTTTGTAACGTGAGTAAGGGCAAGAAGAGCCACGAGGAATATTTGGAGTACCGCAGGATTGTAGGCCTCCCGGTGTTTGACAATCAGGAGGCTGCGTAATGGATGCCAGAACAAAAGGTAGAAAGCTCACCAGAAAGAAGCCTGAAGTAGTCGAATACATGAAGTTTAAGGGACGCCTCAGCGTCCCTGCATTTGTCGAGATATTGGCAAATTCGGGCATAGAGTTGTTCCCGCATGAGGGCCAGTGGCAAGTTATAGACGCCTACGAAGAGCGGGTCCCTCCTTCGGAGGCGGTCCTTCAGATGGCAGCAGAAAATGGCATAACTCTGGATTTTGAGTACGCCTATAGAACCCTTGTGGTTGCGGCGGGCCGGAGATGGGGCAAGAGCGTGGTTGCCAGTCTCTTCGGGGCGCAGGAGATGTTGGTGCCTAATGCCCGCGTCTTGATTGTTTCCTACGCCCTTTCCAACTGCGAGGTCATTTATGACTACGTGCGTAAGCTCTTGGTGGCGCTGTTGGGCCAGGACGAGATTGTAGCTGATAGACAGCAGGCGATGGAGTTGATCCTGAAGAATGGGTCGGAACTTAGGGTCGCATCAAACGACAACGTCCAGACCCGACTTGGTAAGGCCGTAAGTTTGTTGATCATTGATGAAGCTGTCCTCTTTTCAGAGAAAATGCACTCCCAGGTCCTCAAGCCCATGTTGTTTGATTACGCGCCGTTCAGTAGGTCGGTGCTGATTTCATCTCCGAGGGCAGGTTGGTTTGAATCTGCCTACCTCAAGGGCGCTAACCCGGACTTCCCCAAACACTGGTCGATCAATCTCCCTACACATACCAACCCAACAATTCCAAAGGAAGAACTCGCGCAGATGGAAAAGGAGCTTCCCAGGGACCTTTACGAACAAGAGGTCCTTGGTCTCTTCACCTCCAATGCCGGGTTGGTTTGCCGCGAGTTCACCAAAGAGAGGAACACGTATAAACCAGAGGAGTACCCATTCCTCTACGAGTGGCTCCATTCCGGGAACGTCATCATCAACATGATCGACTCAGGATACTCGCACTATTTTGCGTCGGTCTGGGTCATGTACGTAGAGGAACTGGACACCTACTTCGCCTTCGCTGAGTATGCCAAGAATAAGACCTTGACTTCCGAGCACGCACGCTACATCAACGAGTTCGAGGCCGAGAATGATCTCCAGGTTGACATCCGGTTTGCCGACCCAGCCGCCAGTCAACAGTTGGCGGACTTCACGGAGTATGACCTCTACTTCAACAAGGCTGCGAAAGTATTAAGGGAAACCATCAATAATCTCAACACGCTTTTCTTCCAGACCAGCGAGATCACAGGGAAACCAAGGCTCTTAGTAAGCACTGAGTGCCCCGAACTAATCCGGCAGCTTTCCTCGGTCATCTGGAAGACTGGCAAAGAAGATGAGCAGACCAAAGAGCAGTCGGCTCAGGGAATCAAGCCTTTCATCCCGGACAAGGAAGGTCCTGTTGGAGGTGGCAACAAAACTGACTGGGACCTCTTCGACGCCTTTCGTTATGGCCTCTTTTCATTCATCAAAAATACTAGGGTTGATGCAACGATCATTACAACCGAGACCGGGACTCAACGGGACGCCTCTGAAGATGAATTCGACGAGATGCTGTACTCCCAGGGCTGGTTCCGGATGAGTGACGCCGTTTAAACCCAAAAGGACACCAAATGGGATGGTTCTTCAAAGAGAAAGCTGCATCGCAGCCTAGCCTAGCTGTATATTCAACCCCTCCTCGCCCGCCGATTGATTATTCAGGCAAGGAAAACCCCGCAGATAAAATCACGTACACCGGCATCGGCCAAACGAAGTACGCTTCAGGACTTCCGCCTTCCATCTTCGACAACCCGATTACGGCAGTCAGGTCGTACCCTGTTGTCTACTCCGTCATCTCTGCGATCTCCGATGCTATCGCCGGGTTGAACGTCAAGGTCTACCAGCTTAAAGGGGGTCAACGAACCGAGGCGATGGACCACCCCTTCTACAAGGTATTCTCGAACCCCAATCCCTATCAAGGATCGTTCGAGTTCCTCGAAGAACTTGAGCAGGGCTTGGATACTTGCGGGAACGTCTACATCCTGAAGGAGCCTGGGCCAAACGGGGTCGAGCTTTACATCCTCAATCCGAAGTATGTCGCGATCCTCCCCGACCCTACCATCAAGGTCAAAGGCTACCGCTACTACATCAACGGGCAGTCGATGGATTTCCCGCCTGAGTCTGTAATCCACATCAAGTACAACGACGTGGACGATCCGTACTACGGGATGCCTCCTCTGGCGACCGCAGTAGACGTGATCACTTTTGAGAAAAACCGCATCGCGTTTGCCAATCAGTACTTTATCAATGGCGCGATTCCAGTCGGGGTCCTTGAGACCGAGCAGGTTCTCGGTGAGACTCTCCTGAAGAAGCTCAGGAAAGAATGGAGCGGGATTCACCAAGGAGTATCGAATGCGCATAAGGTAGGGATTCTTCAGGGCGGGTTGAAGTACAAGCCGATCACCTCCCCCATCAAGGATTTAGATTTCCCTGGGCTCAAGAAGATGTCCCGAGAAGATATTCTGGCAATCTTTAAAGTGCCTGAGTCCATTCTAGGTAGCCAGGAAGGTACCGGCGCCAAAGAAGGCAAGGACGCTGTGGTCGCCTTCTGGCGCCAGTGCATTATACCTAGATTGAGAAGGATCGAAAGCGGCCTGAATCGCGGGCTCCAGATTGAGATGTTCGGACAGGGCACGTTCGTCTTTGAATTTAATTTGAAAGATGTCGTAGCTTTGCAGGATGACAGGGAATCATTAAGCAAATACCTTCAGACTCTGGTTGGTAGCTCCATCATGACCGCCAACGAAGCTCGTGCAGTCATCGGACTCCCGTTAAGCAAAGACCCCACCGCAGATGTCCTCATGGTCAACAACAGCCAATTCGGGAACGCCCTGATGCCGGTTGGAGACGTAGGAAATCAAGGCGCAGGCTCCAACGACAAGAAGCCTGGAGCAAAACCTGGAGGGACGAAACCGGTGAACGGAGAGAAGCCAAAGGCTAAACCTACGGCTTAAAGTATTCACGTGTGAATAAAAATTTAACATTGTTGAGAATTATCGTATGAAATCGACCCAATACCCATAATGAAGCATAAGGAGAATTATGGAAAATAAAACGTTCAACCTCTTGACCAAATTTGAGGTCAAAGCATCGACATCCCCTCCTCACGATCCCAATTCCGTAGACACTGGAGATTCCGAAGTAATCAAAATTGCTGGCTACGCAAACTTTGCAGGGGCTGTAGAAGAAGGTGCCCCGATGGTAGACCTCTCCGGCGACGTGATCGTCCCCTCAGGGATAGACGTGTCTGTCTGGAAGAAAAACCCTCAGATCCTCTGGCAGCACGATAGGCACTGCACTATTGGTCGAGGTATCTCCGTAGTCAAGAAGAAGGACGGTCTTTACATCGAAGCCGAAATCCATAAGGGCGCGATGGAGGACGAAGACTTCTACCGGATCAAGTCTGGGTTGATCTCCTACTTCTCTGTTGGCTTTCGCACGATGGCGGGTGAATTCAAGAAGGTTGGGGATCGCCAGGTTTACTTCATCACTAAGTGCCTCCTTTTGGAGGTATCCGCCGTTGGAATCCCCTGTTGCTCCGACGCATCCTTCCAAATCATCAAATCCCTCCCCGACGATGGAGGTTTTTACGCAGGTGAACTAACAGGAAAAATTTGTCCCACCATTGAAAATGAAATTCAAGAACAAAAAGGAGTAGCAATGAAATTCGTTTCTACACTCAGAGACACCCTGCCCGAGGCAGAGGTCAAACGCCTGGAGGCCCTCGGGATGGGCGCAAAGCTTGAGGAGGAAATCGAGGTCGATGCCAAAGCATACATCGGTGAGATTGTCTCCAGAGCAACCGCCGAATTCACCGATGCAATGAAGGCCCTTCAGGAAGAAATAGCCAAGCTTCAGGACCAACTCAAAGAGGTTCCTGTGGAGGAACCTGCGGAAGCTACTGAAGAGGAAAAAGAAGCTCCCGCTGAAGAGACCGAGGAAAAAGAGGCACCTGCTGAAGATGAACTCAGCGAGGAAGACGTGACTACCATCAAAGGACTGCTTGAGCAGCTCGCAGAAATCAAAAAGGCGCTCGACTAAGAGCACAAAACCACACAGGAGATTCAAACACATGAGTAAAGAAATTCTTGAGCAGCTCCAGGGCGAAGTCGCCAACATCACCAAATCTCTGGCTGATAAAGTCAACGCAGGCCAGGCCGCAGAAGTCAAAGAGCTTAGCGATAAGCTGACCGCTCTCCAGGCTCAGGTGTCCGAGAAGCGTCACCAGTTCGCTGTTGACCAGCACGTAGTCAAGGAGAAGGACGTAGCGGTAGAGCGCAAGATGGATGAGCTTCTGATCGCGTCCACCCTTATGCGTACCAAGTCGGGCCACCTCACCGATGCCTACGGTAGGCTTGTCGCCACCCCGGAGTATCGTGATGCGCTTAAAGCTGCTGGCTTCACCGCAGATCCCATGACCACCGGGGCTGCTACCAACGGCGCTGAGTTTATTCCCACCGCCTTCTCCAGCACCCTGCAGGAAGAGATCTTCCTGAAGCTGGAAATTGCCGACTTGTTCGGGCGCATGAATATGCCTTCTCCGAACTACGTGCTGCCGTTCTCGCCGGGCCGTACCATCGCCCAGGGTGTTGCGGAGTCTGGTGAGCCCACCAAGGTCAAAGCGAAAACCGCAAAGATCACCTTCGACGCACAGAAGATCATGAGCAACATTGAGTTCACCGACGAGTTCGAGCAGGACTCCATCGTCGCCGTGCTTCCGTTCATCCGCAAGCAGCTCATCGACGGCTTCGCGCTCGCGCAGGAAACCATGTCCCTGAACGGCGATATCAACGGCGATCTGCTTGCCAACGGTGCTTACGGCGCCACTGACTGCCGTAAGCTGGTCGCAGGTATCCGTGCCGACGCCACCAACGCAGCCGCAGGTAACGCCGCTGTTTCGTTCGCCTCTGGCGGGTTCACAGCGGATAACCTGCGTTCCCTCCGTACCGCGATGGGCAAGTATGGCAAAACCCCGTCTGACCTCGCAATCATAGTGAGCATGGCTGACTACAACAAGATGCTGGCGACCGCCTGGAACAGCGGGGCATTCCAGATGCTCTACTCCTACGGCGCGGGTGCTACCCTCCTGAAAGGTGAAATGGGCCGCTTCGACAACATCCCGATCATTGTCTCCGAACTGGTCCCGCTGGCTAACGCAGCTTCCACCGCTGACCTGTCGGATGCACTCGGGGGCCTGAACGCTTCCGGTCAGCACGACTACACCACCGCAGGCAACAACACCAAGACCACCTGCGTGCTGGTCAACAAAAACGCCTACATGTGGGGTGATCGCAAAGAGTTCAGCCTGGAGACCTTCCGCAACCCGTACAACCAGACCCTGAGCCTGATCGGTTCGCAGCGCCTCGACTTCCAGAAAGTCCTGTCCGCTACCTCCCCGACCTGCGCGGTAGGCATCAACTACTAAAATCTATTCAGATGTGAATAGGGCGGGGGCCTTAGCTCCCCCGCCCTTTCTCATAGGGATATAGGAGATTTATGGAACTCGCAGCTAAACAAACCTACAGGGAGCCGTCTTTCGAGATTTGGCCTGGAGGTGACACCATTGGCTTGGACATCTCTGAGGAGCACAAAGCGCAGATGCTGGCTGACTTCCCCGAGAAGCTCGAAGTGATCGAGGACGTTGAGGCTTACACCAAGGAGAAGACCGCAAGGCTCGCTGCAGCGGCTGAAAAGTACATGCAGGAGATCCTGGCTCAGTATGAAGATCCTGCGAGCATCTTCAAATCTGATCCCATGACCAGCAAAGACTCTTTCGAGAAGGAAAAGGATTTCGAGCCCGAGACCAAAGAAGATGCCCTTGAGATTGAGACTCCGGAAGCCAAGCAGCCCAAAGGCAAAAGGAAATAATCCATGAGCTTTACCACGGTAGAAAATGTGAAGACCTTCCTGAACCAGGATGTACTCACCACGGGACAGACCAGCACCATCTCGGCGTTGATTCTGTTCATCGATGGGGTGATCAGCAACTACTGTGGCTGGGCGATGCTGGCTAAGGATTACACAGCGAAGAAGTTCAACGGCAATAGCGACACCGAATTGGACCTGGGCGTTTACCCAATTAACTCGGTTGAAGAAGTTCTGATCTACGAAGATTTGACCTACACCACGTTCGAGGATGTGACTTCCGATGTCACGGCAGCGGAGGACGAAGGAATCCTGCTCTTCAAAGACGGAAGCACCTTATTTACCTCGGGGAGGCGAAATGTCTCGATTACGTTCAATGCGGGGTTCGCTGAAGAAGAGATGCCGGACGACCTCAAGTATGCGGCATCTTACTTGGTCGCCATTGAGTATACCAAGATCGACAAAGAGACTTTGGGCGTATCGGCCCAGAAGTTCAACAACCTCGAAGAAAAGTTCGAAAGCGATGATCTTCCCATGCTGGTTAAAAGGGTTCTGGACCGCTATCGTAAAATTCTGGTGCTTTAAAAAGGAGGATCTTGGATGAGCAAATTTGCAGCAAGGTTATCCGCCAGAATCCTGAGAACTCGGACAGGGACGATTGATGGTGAGCCCCGGATCATAAATCTGGATCGCAACGAGAGCTTCTACGGCTACGTCGAGATCAACACCCAAGCCACCTCCCCTGTCGCCCGAATCAAGACTCACAAAGCCTGGTTCATGCCAGATGCTCCTGTCGGGGATGGGGAACTGATTCAGGACCGAGCAGACGATAAAAAGTACTTGGTCATGTCGCTGAAGAAGGAAGTGGATGGTGGGGTCTGCGCCTACATTGACGGCACGGTTTATTTTGTGAACGTCACCTGCAACATCGAGAGATTTTCTTCCTCAACCAGGAACTCCTTCGGCAGGGCTACAGAAGCTGAAGGCACCATCGTCGCCTACGACATCCCGATCATGACCTCCTCGATGAACATGAACGTCAACGAACAGAAGGACCAGAATCTGGCTCAGGAGAAGATCAAGGTCGTGATCCAGAGCAAGGTTGAGGCCCAGATAAATGACCGCCTGATTTGTAGTTCAGGCAGCGTGTACAAAGTCAACAGCATCAACCGGGACGACCTGGTTGGGCTTTGGGTCCTGCACGTAGACGTGGACGTGCGCTAATGATTACTTCGATCAAATTCAAACAATCCGATATGGACCGGATCACCCAAAAAATCAAGAAACTCGAATCCAACGTGATGGACATCAAGAAGCTCTACTTCGTGATCGAGCACTACGCAAGGGCGTACAGACATGGGGTGGTCAAGGCCATAGGGACTGTAGCAGCTTCGACGGACATGGAGGGAGGCGGGCACGCTTACCCGGTTATCTCCTTCATGGATTTGTCCGCTTCTCCTGTGGGAGGCTGGGAACCCCTCTCACCACAAGCAGTCAACAGCAAGATAAAGCGCGGAGGCAGGGTCACCTTTTGGTACCAGACTGGTACCACCTTCGATGCAGTCTCAGGTGCAACTCTAGTTGGCTCCTACAGCACCAACAGGACCGCTACGGTGTTCGCTGGGATTGATAGGGCGCGGGATGCAGAGGCGTACAAGCACGCGATCCTAACTGAGTTCGGAGGAGTGAACGAGAAGAACAAACGAGTTCCGGCCCGAGCCCTCTTCACAATCGCCAACGAACTTTTCAAAACCAAAAGAAACGAAATCGAGAAAGCGGTTATGACCGCAGTTTTAGAGGGCGTCAACTGGGGAGGGGCTAAATGACACTGACCGACGTAGAAGCGTCCTTCTTCCGGTACCTCTACGAGCAACTCGAAGTGCCATTTGGCATCCGAGTGTTCGAGGACATTACCTTGGAGGAATACGCAGATTTAGAAAAGTGGGTCGTCATCGAAACCCTGACCAACGTAACCGGCTACCAGCCGAAGCAATTATGGTTCCTCCACATGGCGACCCAAAACAACGGCAAGCAGTCGAAAGAGGTGCTGATCAGGTTGGTCGATCAGGTCATGCAGGTGGTCAACAAAGGGACGACCATTGTGGTCTACGACTACGATGACGGACAAGAAATAGGTGGGATGGAGGTTCAAGAAACTAGCCTCAGCCCTGTAATGCCCCACTTCAGCGGCGGGGCTTTTCGCAGCTTAACAGTCGGCGTAACTTACGCCGCTGAAAACAACTAAGGAGATGCACAAATGGCCGTATTAGGAAAAGATTATCAGCCGATTGTTAAAAATGTAGATGGCGTTTTGGCGGGAGTTGCGCAGGTCCGACTAGGTAAGTCGTCTTATCGCCGAGTCGGAACTGCTGCGGTGGGTACTCCGGCAGCAGCTTCTAAATCCGAAATCATCATTGATGAATCTGACGGAGTTACTCCTGTGGTTGCGCCCATCTCGGGGCTTCCATCTGACGTGGTTAACACTTGGGCGGGTCAGCCTGTAACCGTGATAGGCACATACACCGGTAGATACGATGGCTGCTTCATTGTCCGTGCTGGTGCTTACAACGACACACTCGGGGAGGTTCTGGCTGCTACTGGGAAGGTCGAAGTATTCGCCCCGAACGGATTCCGGACTCAGCTTACTCTCGTAGCTGGTGCCGTAGCAGCTACTGAGATCGACTTGAATGATGAGGTATCTGCTACCACGTCTGGCCTGAGTTTTGCTCTGAACTTCGGGGCATCCCCCACCACACAGGTAGGTGACACTTGGGTGGTTCCGGTTTGGTCTGGGGTTGCGATAGACAGAACCCAGACATGCATTGTTACCCCCTTCTCGATGTTCAGGGGTGCTAACGAGTCCGTAGGTGGTCTGACTGATGCAGCTTTCACCCCGAATATAGAAGCCATTGCCCAGCTTGAGTCAGGCTTCCCTGCTGTAGTAATGGACAGGATCGTGACCAAGACCAGTGGGCAAATCACGTTTGATGCTCAGGAATTCATAAACGAGCGGATTCAGATTATCAAGGACATGGTTTCTCAAATTATCAATAAGGCCAAACTGTCCGCGTGCCCTGTTGAGGTTGTTATGCGCAGTCGCGGTAACGTTCAGGTCTCCTTTTGGATTCCTAACGCGGGCATTACCAAAGGACCAACCTACAACCCCAAGAATGATTATTCGACATTCCCTTGGGAGATGGAAGCGATCAATCAGACGGAGGTTTCCAAGAATGGGGATTTCGCTGATCTGCCCTCTTCTGGGGACCCCGCTTCTCCGAAAGAGTACGAAACGTTCCAAGCGTGGTTGAGGAACATCCCGCTTTATAGCGAGTTGTATTACAAGCACTAAGTTATTGATTTACTTAAACTAATTCAGATGTGAATTTAAAATCAGAGGGCGAGGTTGATCTCAGCCTCGCCCTCTTGTTTCACGCGACATTCTCTTGGAGGAGAAATGGCTAAGGCTAAAGTAGAACCTAAAGAAACCTGGAAACAACTCTCGGACAGAAAATACCAACGACTCAACGCCGAAGGCGAGTGGGTCACCCTCGACGTTCCCTACGGCAAAATCGAGATGCTCCTCTCGGAGTTCCTCGGCAAGAATGGGATCATCGACCCGGCCACCGGGATCGTAAAAACCGACCTGATGACGCTCATATCCAACTTTGGGACCATCGGTGACATCATGCTGACCGAGTTTGATGAGCAGGGCAAAGTGAAGGCCCAAGGCAACGTCAAGAATCTCTCGATGACCGAAGTTCCTGCTCTCTTCACGATGGCGGTCCACATCATCGAAACTTTTATCAACGCGGTATCCTCGATGCAGGGAGCGGGGATGACCGCAGCGGAAAACGAGTAAGAAAAAAGGCTCCCGAGGAAGAAGACGATCCTCTCACCATCAACGACCTGCTTCATCTCCTCTCAGAATTCAACCCCCTCTCAGTCATCTACTACAAGTGGAATTACTCCTGGGACGAAATCAAACGACTTTACCAAGTCAAGACGAAGGATTGGGCTTCCAAAAGAAAGCTCGATTACGAGTTCCTGATTGACCTCGCAAGCGCAGCTTTGGGAGGCAAGAAAAAAGGGGAGGGGGAATACGGGCTGGACGAAGGAGATGGGCTGGATGAGATGACGCCGGAACAAGAGCAGGATTGGCGTGAGATTTTGGGTGATGCTGAGTTCGAGCGTCTGTACGGAAAATAAAGCAATCGGAATAGCGGGTTGAACTGGGTTAAGCCTCAAGTTTAACCCGCTATTTCCGTATGGAGAGCATTTATGTCGCAGAATGAAAAACTGGGAATTGAGATAGTTATTGATCTGAGTGGGGCTAAAAAACAACTCGAAGATCTGAATAAGATCCTAGCCAACGCAGGCAAGGGATTTAAAGCTGAAGATTTCGCCAAGTCGTTTGCGTCTGCTTTCGCGAAGGCGTTCAGTAATATCGAGAAGCAGGCTGCACAATCTGCTGAGAAGATCAGCAAGATCGCCAAGAAACTCGCTGACGCCAATGCCAACGGCCTAACCACAGGGGCTGAAGCACAATCAGCGATAAAACAGTCCACTTTCAACAAGCAGATGGCAGCGGCCTCCAAAACTATTCAGGATTATTCAAGGCTCGTCCTGAATGCTGATGGGGTTTTGGTGTCGTTTGTCAAGAACCAGAAGGAACTTGCGGCTGCTGCTGAACGTGCTGCGAAGGCTCTTGTTTCCCAGCAGCGCTCTCAAACCAAGGGCTTCGAGTACATTGACCCCGCAGATAAAAACAAGGGCTACTCCAGATCCTCAGTTATTAAGGACCAGAGCATTGCGTTTGACCAAGCGCTTATCGAGAAGGCCACCAGGGAATCCTCCGCAGCCAACAAAGCTCTCTCTGATACCAACAAAGCAGCGGCAGCTTCTGCGCGGGAAACTGCAAGAGCAGAACTCGACAGAGCCAGAGCCCACAGGGAAGCAGCTAGAGCAGCGAGGGAGGCCGAGAAGCCTACAGGAATCCTGGCTGTCTCCTTGAGCAAGCTGACCACCAGGATAGCCGAATTCTACACGATCCGAACTGCCTTATTTGCAGTAACGAACCAGATTCGTGAGGCAGTAGGCGCATCCATATCCTTGAATCAGTCGATGTACGACATCGCCGCTATTGCAGGGGCACCTGTGGACAGCGTGAACGTGTTCAGTGATGCCATTTTAACTATCGCCAAGAACTCCAGGTTCACCGCTGATGAAGTCTCTGGGCTCATGAAGGTGCTCGCTCAGGCAGGCGTGAAGATGGAGCAGTTGCCTGCAGTTTCCGCAGCGGTTGGCATGTTTGCTACAGCCACAGGCTCCAGCCCCGCAGTTTCCGCAGATCTCACCACCACCGCGATGAACGTGTTTGGGATCACAGCGGAAAATGTAGCGAAAATAACGAATTCGATGACAGCCGCCTTGAACGAGTCCAAACTCTCTACTGAAGGTTTGGCTACGGCTTTCAACTATCTGGCTCCTCAAGCCGCGCAATTAGGACTGTCCCTTGAGCAGACCCTCGGGATGATAGCAACCCAAGCCCAGGCGGGCATCAAGCCTTCTACGATTGGTACAGGCTTGTCCCAGTTGCTGAAGGACTTGGCTGCTCCTAAGCCTCGCCTCAAGAAACTTCTTGAAGTTTATGGGATCGACCAAGATTCCATCGACACGACCAAGCACACCCTGGACGAAGTAGCCGACGTATTCAAAAACCACAATGTCAAGGTTCAGGACCTCATGGCTGCAATGGACACTCGTGTGGGTCGTGCGATGATCACCTCCATAACCCTCGGGGGAGATGCGTTCCGCCTGATGACCGAGAACGTCACAGGCACCAACGCGACAATGATCGCCTTCGATAAATCCATGCAGGGCGCCCAAGCACGCCTCAACGTGATCAAGCAGACCTTCGCTAGCACGGTGGTAACTTTAGGACAAGGCGGTTTAGGTGGTGCTTTGTCAGCCATCACTGACGGGATTACTTCGTTCGTCAGAGGGCTAGAATCGGCTCCTGGGCAGATAATGCTGGTTGCTACTGGGGTTGGTACCCTAGTGCTGGCTATCAAGGCTCTGTCAGGCAGTTTGGCTCTTCTGGGTATAGCGGCGAGCGTAGGCCAGATTGGTTTGCTGCTTGGGGCTTTAACCCTGCTGGGTGCTGGAGTAGCAGCAGTCGGCAACCACCTCCACAAAGAGGAGGATGCACTCAAGGCCAGCAACGAAGCCTTGGTCAAAAAGAGGACTGTCACTGGTGAATACGTGAAGCTCCTGAATCGTGCTGCTGTCGAGAACTCTGCGTACAACGAGTCGATGAAGGAGGCCGCTAGGCTTTATCGGGAAGAAGGTGAACTCGCTCTACCCAAAATAGCTAAACTTAAGGGGCAGGACATCACGCTGACGGCTGAACTCAGGACCGAGATTGCTAAATTTGCTGCGAAGCACCCTGCCTACGTAGAGCTTCTGAACAAGGAAAAAATCAGCTTGACCGAGTTGTATGAAATCAGAGTCAAGCTCAACAAGGAAAGCCAAGCCGACGACATCTCCAGGATGAACGAGGCGAATAGCATCAACCGAAATATCGCTACCTTGCAGGCCACGTTGGAGGCCCTAGAGCGCCAGAAAGCTAATCCTAGTAAAGGCAGAACAAAGCGCAGCGTTGATGATGAATTCGAGTCCGAAGATTCTCTCATTCAGCGGAAAATAGACAAGGCCAAGCAGACCATCCAGCAGTTGAAAGTGCTGCGCTCCGAAACCCTGAAGCCGGTTCAAATGCCCTACGCCGCCGATGAGTTGAACCAGGTTCGCCCAATATTCGATAAGGCCAAACCCGAGGCAACAAAAGGCCCGGACATGGGTGGCTCGTCTACAGCAGCGGAAAGTGCTGCGGATGTGCTCAAGCGGATCAAGAATCGCGAAGAGAAAAACCGGGAGCAGCTTAAGCAGGAAGCTCTCCAGCAGGCCCGCCTCACTGGTGAAGCAGAGCTGCAGGCGCTTCAAAAGGCAGGCGAAGAAACCAAAGATAAAAAGCTTGCCGTCGAGAAGCAACTTGATGATGAATTCGCTGCCCGGAGGAAAGCAGAGCGTGCTGCTGCTTTCACGCAACTGGCTGACGACTTCGGCGGCTCTGCTCAGTTGAACGCAGACGGGTCCTACGGAATCACCGGGTACGATAAAAAGTTCAAGCCGGGTCAAGTTAAGGCAGGTCTTGCTGAGGTAGCAAGGACTCAACAGCAACAAGAGTTGGCTGATCTTGCTAGGTATACCAAGGAGAAGGCCGAAATTGCTAAGATGGCTGAGCCCAAAAAGCCTGATCTTGAACTCCCTACTCTTGACGCAGCCAAACGCGAGAAGCAACTAGATCTTGAACTCCGTACTACCCAGCAGGTTGCCTCGATCAAGAAGGAGGAGACCTACGCAGCTTCTGAGATCTACAAGATCGAGGAGGAGACCCTCCACAAGACCATTGAGGTAGGGAAGCAAAAAGTCAAAAATCTTGAAAGTGACAATGAAGAAATTGAGAAGTGGATCGAACTGAACGAAGGCAAAGAGGAAGCCAAACAAAAGCTTGAAGATTTGAGAAG